>Ga0129324_10000307_pt1 | contig 35826 bp, 37 predicted proteins | sample CPBDNA_7_FD_96879 | JGI IMG/M metagenome (GOLD analysis project Ga0129324, IMG submission 96879) | Freshwater to marine salinity gradient microbial communities from Chesapeake Bay, USA - CPBay_Spr_15_0.2_DNA | ecosystem: Environmental > Aquatic > Marine > Coastal | place: USA: Chesapeake Bay...
TCCGTATGCACAAGCAAATATCCGAAACATACCTGGATTCCATGCAGGCCGAATTTGCACACCTGCGAAAGCAAGGGTTATTCGAATTCTGTGAGCCAACACCACAGGAGATTCATACCAACGACAATCTCGACAAATCGCGATTCAAATTCGAATTTGTTCGCAACGACCTCGGTGGGTTGAGATCACTCATTAACCGAATTAATCAAGCCGACTAAGTACACCAATCGCTTTTTCGACTGCCCTACGGGCCTGAGTGATCTGGCGCTCCCGCTCAGGGCGCTTACCTTGCCCTTCTCGGTGTGCCTCTTTAAGCGCATCTAACGATTTATCAGCAAGATCTTCAGATACCCCTTGCAAGGTGGAAATGATTTCTTCAACGGATGCCACAAACAAACTGTACTTCGTCTATCGTTATCGCTCGTGCCAAAGCCTAAAGACCTCCACGAATATGTCAGCTTCTCTGATCCCAACTCGGATCAGACCTGGATGATCGATGCAACCTATTTGCAGTCCAATTGGACATGTATTTATGGCTCGGGATGCAAGGGGGTCCTTGATGATGATGCAACAAAGTTGCAGCACGGTTGTTGCAGTTACGGCGCCCACTTTATTGATAAGAAAGACCTTGCTTCAGTAAAAAAGTCAGTTGCCCGCCTTACTCCAGACCATTGGCAGAATATGGATCGCGGCAAGCACGGTAAATGGTTAGGCAAAGAACGCGATGGCGCAGATGTCACGCGCAAGGTAAACGGTGTGTGCATATTTCACAATGACGCCGATTTTCCTGGTGGGCTCGGCTGTGCGTTTCATATTGCAGCTCTCGAGGCAGGCGAACGTCCGATGGATTGGAAGCCTGATGTATGTTGGCAAGTTCCACTTCGATTGGAAGAGTTCACCGAAGATGATGGTCATGTGGTTTCTTTTGTACGCGAATGGAAACGTCGCGACTGGGGTGAGGGTGGCCATGACTTCCATTGGTGGTGCACCGATGATTCAAAGGCATTTGTCGGCAAGAATCCCGTGTATGAATACCTGAAAGATGAACTCACCGAATTAGTTGGGCCAGCGATCTACAAGATGATTGTCGACACGCTGTCACGAGATACTTCAGTTGCACTTCCCCATCCAAAGATGAAGAAACCAAAAAACTAGTTATTTGATTTCTTGGTGTATTTGCGACGCTCTTCGAGTGTCAGATAGCGCTTGCGAATTCGAATGAAATTTGGTGTAACTTCAACCAACTCGTCATCACCGATCCATTCGATAGCTGTTTCCAGAGTATGGGTGACTGGCGTAGCAAGTTTCGGGCCATCATCGTGGCTGTGAGTACGAATGTTGGTCTTCTCTTTTGCGCGGACGGCGTTGACCACCATTTCGTCATCACGTGAATTCTCGCCGACAACCATTCCTTCATAGGTGTCATCGCCTGGAGAAACGAACAAGGTTCCACGAAGTTGCAAGTTGTCCAATGCATAAGCAGTCGTTGTACCCATGCGGTCGGCGATCATTGCACCACCTAGGCGATGCGGAAGCTCGCCGCACCACGGCATCCAGCCTGCAAGGCTTTGATGAAGTAGCGCAGTACCACGAGTTACGGTGAGTAGCAGCGAGCGGAATCCGATTAACCCGCGTGAAGGGGCCTCAAAGCTCACAATCGTTCGTCCTGGATCGCCTGGGCGAAGATCGGTGATGCGGCCCTTGCGGGGTGCAAGCGCTTGTGTAATTGCTCCAACATACTCATCGGGAACGTCACACGTACCTGATTCAAGCGGCTCATGTCTCTTTCCGTCGATGTCTTTGGTGATTACTTCTGGACGACTGACTTGAAGTTCGAAACCTTCTCGACGCATGTTCTCAATGAGCACTGCAAGTTGCAATTCGCCTCGCCCTGCAACTTCCATTACTTCAGCAACTTCGGTGTTAGAAATTTTGATACTTACGTTGCCTAAAATTTCTTTGTTCAAGCGATCACGTAAGTGGCGACTGGTGAGATACTTGCCGTCACGACCAGCGTATGGCGAAGTGTTTACGCCAAAACTCATACGCAAGACTGGTTCATCTACTTCCAAGCGCGGAAGCACCACAGGATTATCAACTGAGGCAATGGTGTCGCCAACTTCTACTTCTTCAATACCAGAGAGAATGAACAAGTCACCCGCGACAATTTCAGTTGCATCAGAGCGTTCAATGCCTGAGAACTGAAACAGCGAACTGAGCTTCCGTTTAAGAATTGGTGCAGGATTAGTTTCGGTTGGCTTTTGGCAAACCGCAACGTTGTCCCCTTTGCGAAGTACTCCAGAAATCACTCGACCAATTGCCAAGCGACCGAGATAGTCAGACGCATCGAGGTTTGTCACCATCGCTTGCAATGGTGCTGTTGGATCATTGGTTGGTGCTGGAATATGTTCGACGATGGCATCGAGCAATGGACTGAGGTCTGAATCAGGTGCTGGCATCCCTAGACCCTCCATCGCCCTGCTTTCACGGGCGACCGCAGAGTACACAGGGAATGACAAATGGTGATCCGCGTGAGCGAGGTCCAGAAATAATTGTTCAACTTCAAGCAACACTTCTTCTTTACGCTCATCTTGACGGTCAACCTTGTTGATCACCAAGATCACGGGAAGATCTAGTGCTAGAGCCTTCGATAACACATACCGCGTCTGTGGCAAAGGGCCTTCGGCGGCGTCGACAAGCAACAAAATGCCGTCAACAAGAGCTAATGCCCGCTCTACCTCGCCACCAAAGTCAGCGTGGCCAGGGGTGTCCACCAAGTTGATCTTGGTGCCCTTCCACTCGATCTGGGCAGCCTTTGCAAGGATGGTGATTCCTCGCTCGCGCTCTTGATCGTCATTGTCCATCACGCGCTCAATCACCGCAGCGTGTGCGGCAAAGGTGCCGGTACTACGCAGTAAAGCATCTACGAGGGTTGTTTTGCCATGGTCTACGTGGGCGACCAACGCAATATTGCGCAGCTTGTCAGATTGTTGTGTCATTGTGGGGGTGAATTGTAAAAGCCGAACAGGGCTGATCTAGTTCTCGTCCTCTTCGCTTTCTTCTTCATCATCGTCGAACCGCACTCCGTAGCGTTCTGCTATGGCTGCATATTCGTCTTCTTCCGTCTGCGGCGAACGCGTGCGCCCGCCAAAACCTAAATCTTCGGCCGTTGGGCCTGATTGCTTCAATCTGCGCGCTTCTTCAAAGCGACGATGACGACCCTTCTTCACGGTAGGGGCTCCGAACTGTGATCGGACGACTACCACCTAGGTAGCCGCCTATTGAATAAACATCGCCGTGTACTCTAGCCGTTAACGACTGCTAATTATGGCTTTATCGCAAGGTTGTTGGCAGTAATCGAAGCCGACCATGTCCATCGAAGCTCAAACCTGCTTCTCCACTCAAAATACGTTCAATGTCATGACCGACCATTTCCGCTCTCCAGCCTGTGGATAACCGTGATGAGCGGTTTGACCGTAACAAATCCATGATGTCCTGACGAGTTCCAAGCAACGTTGCATCTATGTCATGAATTCGAGCTAACTCTCCTATCCACGCAGCAATAAGACTCATGGCAGGTCGGAACTCTTTATCAACATCATCAGCATCAGTCTGAGGAAACCGTGCTTCTATCAATCTTCCATCCCGGACCGTTGCGATGATTTCAGACGATAGAGATGAACCGAGTTGGCGACTTTCTACTCCTCTGATTTGGCTCAGGTCTTCCACAGTTTCTGGCATTGCGTGTGCGATCCCGATTAAGGCAATATCTGAAAGCACACGACGTGGTGGAACATCACTTGCAATGGCTTTCAATTCTCGCCATTGTGCAAGCGCTTGCGCAGTGCCGCGCGATGCCGGCTTCAATGTTCGCACCTCTTTGATCTTTAACCAAGCATCTCGCGGTTCAGACGGACTCGTTGGACGCGAGCGCAGTTCCTCGCAAGCTTCTTGCGCCCATGACACTCTTCCCAATTGTTCAAGCTTTTCGTTGATCTTGTCGTGCAAAATAAACAGGTATTCGACGTCACTTGCTGCATATTTCATTTGATCCGCGCTGAGTGGTCGCCGTAACCAGTCTGTAAGCCGATCGCCTTTAGGTAGCGAGATCTTCAACTCGTTCTGGACAAGCGAAGCGAGCGATGGCGTAGATAAACCAGTGAATCCAGATGACAGCTGCGTGTCGAAAATACGTTTTGGTATTGCCCCAACGGCATGTTGCAGCACTTCCATATCCTGCTGTGCGGCATGAACCACGCACAAGGAGTCGGAATCAAATAAACGTGAAAAGGCAGACGTATCAACTGCTAGCGGATCGATGATTGCAGTTGTTTCGTGAGTCTTTATCTGAACAAGAGCGAGCTTGGGAAAGTAGGTCTTCTCGCGATGAAACTCGGTGTCAAGGGCATAGCGATCGCGCGACGCCGCATTGTCGATCAGCTCGCTCAGGGCGGCATCGGTGTCCACCCATAACACGATTATGCGCCGGTTTCTACTTCGTTACCAAGTGCTATCCACCCAGATGTACCACCCGCAACGTTGACTACGTTGGTGATACCTGCATCGTGCAAGAACTCACATGCACGCATACTCCTGGCTCCTGAATGACAGATCACATACACCTTGTCATTACTGCGAAATTTCTCCATGTTTTCAAGAACGCTCGACAGCGGAATCGATTGCGCAGTAGGTACATGGCCATCCACAAACTCTGATGGTTCACGAACGTCAACCAACTTGGCACCTGTTGGTAAACATGTTGCTAATTCGGTCACTGAAATTTCATCAATCATGTCTCAATCCTATGCAAGGTCGTTGGGTGAATTGATGTTCCGTAACTCACGCTCATCAAAGGGCTCAAAGTGGACGTCAAGACCGGCTACGGCACGATGGATTGCTCGCTCTCCCGAATCAAACAGATCACACAGATGTCTTCTGCACGCATCAGCATTCCAGCAACTAAGTAGCCAATGAGCATTTTCTTGCTTTTTGCTATCAACAGCCACCACAGCAGCAAAATGATCCATCTGAGCAAGTAATCGAACGAATGATTCGGCAGAAAAATACGGTGTGTCGCACGGTGCAACGAGCACAAACTCTGCAGTTACCGATTCAAGTGCATCACACAACGCTCCTAAAGGGCCCGAGCCCTCACGTTTCCCGATCAACATTTCACTGTGAGAAAACTTCGCATTATCGCGAGCGCCGACATAGATGGGATCACAATCAGCCGCAGCACCGATGTGAACAGCAACCCACTCGATCATTGGCATTCCATCTATTTCGAAGAGTGCCTTGTTTGATCCAAAGCGACTGCTTGAACCGCCAGTAAATACAAACGCTGCGACGTGACTTTTAGCCAAGTTATTTGGGTTTGCCATTGGGGTCGCATTGCAACAAAAATTGTGAGCATCGAGTTGCCTCATCAATCTCGCCGATCATGCCTGCGGTGCGTGCAAGGCCATCCAAGCAACGTAGGAAGCCATGATTAGTAGGCGCCGACCAACGCACATAACCACTGCCCTTCCAACCATTTGCGCGCAACGCGTCTAATCCTCGGTGATAACCAACGCGATACGCCATGTAACTCTCGATCGTGTCACGCGCACAATCACCTAATGCTGCCCACGCATCAAGAAACCGAGGGTTCGAGGCAACAACACGCGCAACCGCATCGCGCTGTTGATGTGCGGGAGACGCCATCGCAGCATCCAATGCCGAAGCGAGATCGGCTCGAACCTCTGGCAGCACAACATCAGGGGGACCAACACCAGACACATTCACATTTGACATGCGTTTACCGTATCCCAGATGCGCTGTACCGCGTGGTTTTGCTGGCAGAATACGAGTGTGGATTGGTTTCAATTTGACGCTGACAGCGTGAAGAACTATTCGTTGTTCGCAATGGCGGGATCGTTTATTGGGTTGCTGCTCGTTCTTAAATTTGCTAAGTCAGTCGTGTCAAAACTCTTGCTCCTGATCATGTTTGTTGCAATTGGAGTGCTCGCATTTACACAACGGGATGCTGTAAACGCGTGTATCGCATCAGCAAAGGATCAGGCAGAAGCAGGCACGCCTCTGAATACCATCTGCACTTTTTTTGGACAGGAAGTTTCACTTTCTTCGATCACTCAGAATCCATGATTTCAACGTTTTTGCATCAAATCGATCAGTCCCCTACGGCAAGCCATGTCGTTGCCAATGCAGCGCGCATTCTGAGTGAGCACGGCTTCATTGCCTATCACCCATCTAACGATTCACGGCCTCATGGTGAGCGGGGGTTCGTTGTCCGTAACGGAACGGTCATCGCCTGGCGCAACAGTATGCGCATCAATGAGCACGGCGCTCGAATTATCGGAGCACACACCGATTCCCCCGGTTTGCACATCAAGCCACGACCGGATATGACTGTCCTCAATTGGCAACAACTTCATGTCGAGGTGTATGGAGGCCCGCTTCTTAATTCGTGGCTAGACCGCGACTTGGGTATCGCGGGCCATATTGTGCGACGCGACGGCACGACTCAGTTGTTCGCAACCGATCATGCCGTTGCCCGTATTCCACAACTTGCCATCCATTTAGATCGCGAGGTTAATGACAAAGGTTTGATTCTTAATCGTCATCAGCACCTTTCACCGGTGTGGTCGGTAGATCAACCCCCAACGTCATTTGACGCGTGGCTTTCAGAACTCACACAATGCGATCGTGGGGAAATTGCCAGCTGGTCCGCGCAATTATTTGATACCCAGCGCGGTGAGATCATTGGTAAAAACAACGAGTTTTTTGCATCGTCACGAATCGATAATCAGATCTCATGTTGGGCGGCAATTGACGCACTCGTTTCCGTCGACGGAGACACACCGATGATTATTGCGTTGTTCGATCACGAAGAGGTCGGCTCCGAGTCGGCAGTTGGTGCAGCGGGTCCAATGCTCGAACATGTGCTCGAATCCCTATCGCTTCATAACAATGGATCACGTTTTGATTACCTCAGCCTCCTGCAGCACAGCCATTGCATGTCTGTTGACAATGCCCACGCCGTTCATCCCAATTACGTCGACCGTCATGAAATGAACAACGCTCCATTAATTAACCACGGTGTGGTTGTCAAGCACAATGCAAACCAGCGTTATGCAACATCGGCGTCGTCGTTGCTCCCTGTTGTAGCGGCAGCCGAAAAAGCAAAGGTTTCGCTACAGACATTTTCTTCGCGCAACAACATTGCATGCGGTTCCACTATTGGGCCAATCGCAGCAACACGACTTGGAATCGACACCGTTGATATCGGTGTCCCGCAATTATCAATGCACTCGATTCGAGAAATGTGTGGAACAAAAGATCCGCTAGATCTTGTTGCGCTCATGCGCAGCTATTTGAAGAGAAGCTAGTTGATCAATCGGTTTGCTTCATCAAGCACTGATTGAAGTCTTGCCTGCAACAACAGCGTCAATTCAGAAACTTGATCGCGACTGGCCCTACCCGACTCAGGGATGATGACCGAGATCGGTTCGCCAATGACCATGGCACATCGTGTGAATCGAATCTTCTTGGACCCTGTGCGCATGACATCTTCAGTTCCAGCAATTCCTGCCGGAACAATAGAAACACCAACCTTAAAGGCAACATAGGCTGCACCATCAAACAATGGCATCACTTCAGGGCCAACGTGACGCGTGCCTTCTGGAAACATCACTAACGGTTCGCCACTGTTCAACACCGCAATGCATCGCTTCAATGCCTCCAAATCGGCAGATCCGCGAGTTACAGGAAAAGCACCAAGAGCCGACATTGCTTTTCCGAGCACTGCAAATTTCCAGATTGAATCTTTACCCATAAATCTCATTCTGCGACGCGTTGCAGCCGAGGCTATGGGAATGTCAATAGTTGAGCGATGCGTAGGGGCAAATATGAATGCACCAGTTTTAGGGATATTCTCGGAACCAACCACCTTGAGTCTGAGCAGTGTTCGACACAGAAATACTACAAACGAACGAATGACTGCATAGAAAACTTTTGTAGAACGCGTTTGACCGACGATGCGAGTATCAACTGTTGCCATGACTCAACCTTGACAGAAACAATGTTTCTAGTTCGTTCACGACTTCTTCAATTGTTCGATCACTTGTATCGACAACGATTGAGTCATTTGATTCTGCTAGTGGGCTATCACTGCGGGTGCTGTCGAAAAGATCGCGCTGTTCAATTGCTGCTGCAATCTCGTTGACATTTCCACCCTGTTGCTCAACCCGTCTTTGAGCGCGAATTTGTGGGCTTGCGGTAAGAAACACTTTCAAAATTGCTTCAGGAAAAACAACCGTAGAAATATCTCGACCCTCAATCACACCGCCCCCGTGCATTGTCGCCCACTCTTGCTGCCTGATCCGCATTTCTTTCCGGACTCCAGAATTGGACGCAACTTTGCTGACATTAGCCGTTACGTCTGTCTGTCGAATCGCAACGGTTGCGTCGTGGCCGTTGATGATCACCCGATCTAGGCCTACATGCAAGTCGCAATCAACGGCTAACTGCGCGATGTTCTCAAGATCATCAAGGTTCAAATCTCTGAGCATTGCCTCGTATGTCACTGCTCGGTACATCGCACCCGTGTCGAGATACTTAATTCCAAGACGAACTGATAGCGCCTTGGCGATAGTTGATTTGCCCGCACCTGCCGGACCATCAATTGCGATCACCCGTTGCTGGGGTCCAATCACCAACTGGTATCCCTTGGACGACCCTCTTCGTAACCAGATGCACTTTGAATCCCCACTACTGCGTTATTGCGGAATTCGGCAATGTTGTTTGCCCCTGCATAGGTGCACGACGAACGAACCCCTGCGACGATTTGATCAAGGATGTCCTCAACACTTGGTCGTTCGGGATCCAGATACATCCGCGATGTGGAAATACCTTCCTCGAACAGTTCCTTTCGAGCCCGTTCGACGGCTGATTCATCCTTTGTGCGATTACGTACTGCCCGATTAGACGCCATACCGAAACTTTCCTTGTACAAACGTCCAGAAGTATCGCGCAGCGTGTCAGCAGCTGACTCGTAAGTTCCAGCAAGCCACGAGCCAAACATGATATTTGCCGCTCCAGCCGCTAATCCCAACGCGACATCGCGAGGATGACGAACACCGCCATCCGCCCACACGTGTTTGTTTAAAGCTGTTGCTTGTTCAGAGCATTCGAGCACGGCAGAGAACTGTGGTCGCCCCACTCCGGTCATCATGCGTGTCGTGCACATTGCTCCAGGCCCAACACCAACTTTGACAATGTCGGCACCAGCATTGATGAGGTCTCGTGTGCCTGCTGCTGTTACGACATTGCCAGCGACAATTGGTGTGTTGGTAACAACGGCTCGAACCTGTTCCAAAGCATCCAGCATGCGGGTTTGGTGACCATGTGCAGTATCGACCACGAGCACATCAACGCCCATCGCCGCGAGAGCGCGTGCACGTTTGCCTGGATCGCCATTTATTCCTACCGCTACACCAATCATGAGCAGACCTTTGTTGTCAACTGCGGGTTTATAGATGGTGCTACGAAGTGCACCTTTGCGTGTAACAACTCCGACCAGTCGTCCGTCATTGTCAATCACCGGGGCAAATGAGATACGCCGTTCCGTCATTTCATCGAACATACTTTCCGCACTCAACGATGCGTTAAGTGAAATGACTTCGGTACTCATCACATTATGTAATTGGGCAAACCGATCTGAGCCAATCGCATCGCGTTCTGTGAAGATGCCCATTGGCTTTGAATCAGTGTCGACAACCACAACTGCACCGTGCGCTCGCTTGTGAATAAGGCTTAGCGCTTCGCCAACCGTGCCAGTCGGTGGCATGGTGATTGGCGTTTCATAAACTGTGTGTCGGGATTTAACGAATTGCACCACGTTCTCGACAACGTCGAGGGGAATGTCTTGGGGCAGAACAACGATTCCTCCACGACGTGCAACGGTCTCTGCCATACGCCGCCCCGCAATTGCCGTCATATTGGAAACAACGACGGGGATCGTCGTTCCGAGTCCGTCGGTGGTGCTCAGGTCTACACCTTGGCGAGATGGCACCGCTGACAGGCTTGGAACCAAAAAGACATCGTTGTACGTAAGGTCGTAACTCGGCACACCATTGAGAAACTTCACCTTGTACCCCTTTAACCAAATGATAATCGCGACGAACAGCCGTCATACGACCGCTTAAGGCTACTCCGTATTTGTAGTCTCGTAACTACATGAGCAACATCGTCAAAAGCAATGCAGTGGACACCGTAGAACGGGCGGCCGAGGCGCTTGCGCGGGGCGGCCTCATTGGCATGCCAACGGAGACGGTGTATGGGCTGGCTGGAAGCGCTGCAAACGAACAAGCTTTATCCAAGATTTTTGACGTCAAGGGTCGTCCGATAGGTCATCCATTGATTGTGCATCTTTCATCGCTAGAAGAATTAGATCGCTACGCGCTATCGATACCTCAAGCAGCTGTGGCTCTCATCGGAGCATGCTGGCCAGGACCGCTCACGGTGTTGTTGCAACGATCCAGACATGTCTCCGACTTGATTACGGGAAACCGATCAACCGTTGCCATTCGCATTCCTGCAAATGAGTGTGCGCGCTCAATCATTGCGATGCACGGTCATGCTGTTGCTGCACCATCTGCGAATCGATTTGGTCATGTCAGTCCAACCACGGCTCAACATGTGTTCGATGATCTCGGCGAGCACGTCGACCTTATTGTTGACGATGGACCATCCACCATTGGTGTTGAATCGACCATCATCGATTTCACACCACCTGTACCCCAACTGCTACGACCAGGCGGCTTTGCACTCGAAGACCTCGAGGAACTGATGGACATTCACGTTGCTGCACCTGATGGTGAGTCGAGGGCATCTGGCATGCTCGAATCTCACTATGCGCCACAGGGCAAAGTGCTGCTCGTTAACTCTCTATCGGAGGCTAAATCGGTGCTCTCGGCACACCCCGAGGCGCGATTAATTAGCCACTGGGAGAGTCTGCCTCTCTACGCAGCCAGCCTGTATGCCCAAATGCGCCAGGCAGATCACGATGGTGTGCCGCTCATTGTGGCCATCACGCCTGTCCCATCGGGGCTGGGCCGGGCCATCTGTGACCGACTGAAAAAGGCTTCTCACCCCTAAGATTAAGTTCCTAAACCCAGGGTGGCACCCGTCACCCGACTCCTAGGGGGAGAAAACAAACATGAAGAAAACAGCAAAGCGTCGCTTCGGTGCTCTCGTTGTTGGTCTCAGCCTCGTGGCTGCGGCTTGCGGCGGAAGCAGTGAAAGCGAAGATACAACAGCCACCGCTGGTGGCGAACTGGAAGGCATGAAGGGCACAATGCCACTCGTCGACCTTTCATCTGAGTTCAAAGATGGTTTGAACGCGTTCTGGACTGCCGCAGGCAATGCAGCGCTTGAAGACTATTCATATGCTGCAGAATCATTTGACTCAGTAATGCTTATTGCACTTGCAGCAGAAGCAGCACAGACTGATGGAAGCGCACTTGCTTCACAGATCCAAGCTGTTTCAGCCGAAGGTGAAGCATGCAGTGACTTCGCAGCATGTGTTGCAATTATTGCAGCGGGCGGCGATGTTAACTACGAAGGTGCCTCTGGCCCACAGGACATGAACGGAAACGGCGAACCAATTAATGCTTCGTACGGCGTTCTTACCTTTGGTGCAGACAATCGCTTCAGTTACGAAGATGCTTCGTACGTTCTTGCTGATGCCCCAGCTTCGGACATTGTTCCAAATGCTGATGTAACGGTAGAGCGTCAAGGTGACGGCGTATTGAAGATCGGTTCAATGTTGCCAGAAACCGGTTCACTTGCATTCCTCGGACCACCAGAATTTGCTGGTGTTGAGTACGCAATCAGCCTCATCAACGAGGCAGGCGGCGTTCTTGGCAATCCAGTTGAGTACGTTCAGGGTGACTCGGGTGACACAAGCACTGACACAGCAAGCACGACCGTCGACCGTCTCCTCGGAGAAGGTGTTGACGCAATCATTGGTGCTGCTTCATCGTCAGTGTCGCTGACCGTAATTGACAAGATCACTGCTGCTGGTGTTATTCAATTCAGCCCAGCAAACACTTCAGACAAATTCTCAACGTATGCCGACAATGGTTTGTATTTCCGTACCGCTCCTGCTGACAAGCTTCAGGGTGCAGTGCTAGCAAACATCATTGCAAGCGACGGTGCAGCAACTGTCTACATCATGGCGTTGGATGATGCTTACGGCACGGGTCTTGCAGACTCAATCGAAGCAAACCTCACCGCAGCAGGTGTGACTGTTCTTGGCAAAAAGATCTACGATCCAAAGGCCACAACATTTGATGCTGAAGTTGCAGAAATCAAGGATGCAAATCCAGATGCAATCATGCTCGTAACATTTGACGAAGGTTCACGCATCTTGCGCACCATGGTGGAGCAAGGCATTGGACCTAAGGCCAAGATGGTCTACGGCTGTGACGGCAACATGGGTAATGCACTCGGTCAGAACTTCGACTCGGGTAAGTAATCCCTGACTCTGTCAGTTTACGAAAAGGCCCCCAACCGTAAGGTTGGGGGCCTTTTTATTTGTCGAACTAACGATTAAATTATTTAGCCGCCTGTCATCTTGGCCAAAGTACCCAGATATAACTTGATCACATTTGGATCCTCAAGTAGTTGTCGACCCGTACCCGTGTAGGCATTCTTGCCTTGATCAAGAACATATGCCCGATCGGTGACCTGCAAGCATCGACGAGCATTCTGTTCCACCATCAAGATTGCAATTCCCTCAGCATTAATGCGTTTGCATTGAATAAATACCTCGTCTTGTAATGCAGGAGAAAGACCAGCGCTAGGTTCATCGAGCAACAGCAGTTTGGGCTCCATCATCAATGCGCGGCCCATCGCTACCATCTGACGTTCGCCGCCCGATAGCGATCCGGCCCGCTGGGCTGCGCGTTCGCGTAATTTTGGGAATAACGCAGTGACATATTCGAAACGCTCCTCAAATACTTCTGGCTTTAGAAAACAGCCCATTTCGAGATTCTCTGACACAGTCAAACTCTGAAACACATTTTGCGTCTGTGGAACATAGCCAACACCTTGCTCTACAAGTTCGTGCGCTTTTCTGCCGGTGATATCGGACCCGAAGAACGTTACAGAGCCCGATCTCACACCACATTGACCGAGAATCGCCTTAAGAACTGTGGACTTGCCGGCTCCATTTGGCCCAATAACACCAACGAACTCTCCCGCACGCACTTCAATATTGCAACCGTCCAAAATGTTGACCTCAGGCACGTAGCCAGCAACGAGTTCATCAACAATTAGTACTCGATCATCAGCCACTACATGTCCTCGCTATCAAGAAGAGACTTGCCCTGATGGCTACCAAGATATGCCTCAATAACAGCCTGATTAGACGCAATTTGCTCGGGAGTACCTTCAGCGATGATTCTTCCCTCAGCCATCACTACCACCCAATCGGAAACATCGTGCACCATGTCCATGTCATGCTCGACAAATAACACCGTCATACCATCATCTCGCAATCCACGAATGTGTTCATTCAGATTTTGTTTCAGTGCGGGGTTGACGCCAGCCATGGGCTCGTCCAACATAACTAAACGGGGGTTTGTCATTAAGGCCCGTGCCATTTCGAGCAACTTACGCTGTCCACCAGACAACGTACCCGCATACTGATCTCGCATGTGGTCTAGTTTGAAACGCTTGAGCAACTCATCTGCCCGCTGTTCAATCATTGCTTCTTGCTTGCGGTAACGAAAAGGAAACAAGCCATTCCACCATTTTTCGCCTGTTTGGTGCGTGGCGCCAAGTTTCATGTTCTCAATGACCGATAACTTCGTGAGACTCTTTGTCAATTGGAACGTCCGCACCATTCCAAGTCGTGCCGTACGATGAGCGACCACCTTTTCAAGATTCTTGCCATCGAACATCCACTCGCCTGCATCGGGCGAGTCGAACCCCGTAAGCAAGTTGAACAATGTTGTCTTACCGGCGCCGTTCGGTCCAATCAAGGCAGTTATCGAACCACGTTGCACCTCAAGATGAGCAACATCTACGGCTGTTACGCCACCGAAATTTCGCTTCACGCTATCGGCGACCAAAATTGGGTCGGGTTTGGAGACTCCAGGGGATGCATTTACCGATTGCAAGGCGGCTCGTGCACGCAATGCCAAATCTGAATACGACCGCTCAGCGACCATCAAGGGCCATCTCTTCCTTGCTTCCAAACACACCTTGCGGACGGAAGGTCATGAGCAGCATCAAACCGAGCCCAATCAACATGTAGTTAACGGGACCTACCTGTGATTTCTGAATCAGGCCAAAACCGAATACTTCAAAGGGCTGGTTCTTTGTTAGTTCGCGAAGGAAATTGTCACTGAACACGTACAAGGCCCAAAACATCATTGGTCCCACCACTGAGCCTCGAACCTTTGCAACTCCACCTAGAACCAAAGCCGTCAAAATATAAAACGTGACGTCACGGCTGTAGTTATCAGGCTGGACAGATCCGCGATCGAGGGCAAAAATCATGCCTGAAAACATACCGATTGCGCCACCAATAATCAGCGATTGCATCTTGTACGAATACACGTTTTTGCCAAGACTGCGAACTGCATCTTCATCTTCTCTGATTGCTTTTACTACTCTGCCCCACGGACTCTTCATCAACATAAAGACCAATAACGAGAACAGCGCAACGAGTGACCAACCGACGATGATCGTCCAAAAGGAATATCCGCTGTAGCGGAATGGGCGAATGCCATATTGTGCCGCAGGGTTAAACGGACTGAGATCCCTAAAGGATCTACTGAAACCGTTGATTCCATCGGAGCCACCAAAATATTCTTTGAACCGAACCGATCTCACGACAAGACGCACTATCTCGGCCATCGCGATCGTCACGATTGCTAAATAGTCGGCCCGCAATCGAAGTGTTGGGATACCAACCAGCAATCCAAGTATGACGACAAACACCAGTCCAATCAGAATTCCCCACCACAAACCAACTCCAAAATATTGAGTGGTCATTCCAAGTCCATACGCACCACAGGCCATAAATGCTGCTTGGCCAAAATTGAGCAGGCCGGTGTAGCCAAATTGCACGTTGAGTCCAATGGCAGCAAGGGCGAAATACGCAGCGTCAATTCCGAACAATGCAGCGACAGTATTTTCGAGAATTTTGATGATGTCCATTGATCAACCAATCCTCTGTTTGCGGCCAAGAATGCCTTGCGGCCGAACCACAAGCACAATGATCAGAATAAGTAAAGCAGGGGCATTCTTCAGTTCGGCCGGTACCACCAAGGATGCGAGTTCGACAAGTACGCCCACAAAAAAACCGCCGATCAGTGCTCCATATGCAGACCCGAGTCCACCGAGTGTGATGCCTGCAAACATCAAAAAGATCAGCCCAGATCCCATCTCAAATCCGACTTGTTCATCAAGTCCGCGAAACAATCCTCCCATGGCAGCGAGGGCGCCTCCCGCAAACCACACAATGCGGATGATCTTCTGCGTATCAATCCCCGTGCTCGATGCGAGGTCAGGATTATCTGATACCGCACGAATTGCTTTACCCGTGCGGGATTTTTGCAAGTACAAGGCAACGAGCACCAAAACGATAAGCGAGATGATCGCCGTTGTTAAATCACGCATCGTGATGCTTACCGGCCCAAACCTTTTAGCTACTTGCAAACTAAAGTCATCAAGTGGTCTGGTTCGGCCTCCGAACTGATACAGGTACATGTTTCTCAACATGATCGACAAGCCAACTGATACGACCAACTGCGAGATCAATCCGATACCACGCTTACGCAATTTGGCAAAAATGATGGCATTCATCGCAAGCCCCAACACCCCACCTAGGGCGATCACCAAAGGTGCAGCGATCAATAACGGAACACCCAGCAAAACGTTAAACCAAAAGGCAATTAATCCACCAAATGTCACCATTTCGCCGTGGGCAAAATTTGTCAAACCTGTTGTGCCAAAGATCAGTGAAAGGCCAACTGAACAAATCGCGATGATCAGCCCCAAACGGACTCCATCAACCAGTCGCTGGGCTAGTCGATCAACAAGTGGCGCACCTGTTGCTGTGCTGGAACCCGCAAAGAATGTGACCCGCTTTGAATTAGTGGTAAACGAATCTTTCTCAATCGTTGCTTGTGTCTTACTCTCATCAATCAATGTCACATCATCTGGCAATGTAGAGACATCAATCGTCACAACATAAGAGTCCTTGGATGGCACGGAGATGGTGACTGTTCCGCTCGAGTCCGTGACACCTTCCCCGACCATGCTCCCAGTCGATGTTGTGATGGCTATCGACACTCCGGACACGGGGTTTTTTGTCGCCACACCATCATCAATGGTCTGATTTTGCACTGAGGCCACAATAGAAAGCCCGGACTCTTCAGCTTGAGCCGCTGAAGAAAAGGCAAACACAGATGCAGCGACAATGGCAAAGGCCTTACACAATGCAATCCAGTTCGTACGAGCTGTGGCTGTTTTGATCACTTGGTCCCCAATTATGCGATTCGTACTAGTCAAGCACATTGAGCCTTGTAATGGGAAGAAAAACTGCCAAAACAGCCAACCACACCATTACTGATCCCGCGATATGAATCGCTACAAGATGGGCAGGAACGCCAGCAAAGTATTGCACGTAGCCAATAAATCCTTGAGATACCAAAGAAAATAGAAGAAATTGAATGCGGGCTCCCTCAGTGCCCCATCGCTCGACAGATCGTCGAGCGCGGATCCCTAACAACACTGAAATCGCAACGGTGATCCACACCGCAATCGAATGCAACTGCGTAGCAAACCGAACAGATATATCGAGTCGCGTGACAGCCTCTGAGCCCGAATGTGGACCGCTACCCGTCACCACCGTTCCCAGAACAACGCTGATCATCGCTGAGCTAAAAAGCGCCTTTTTCAGTGCAACATCCTGTCGGTCAATAGGCGGTACTCCACTAGACAGGGTTCTGGTCCGATTGAGCAACACAACGGCTGCAGTTACCAACATAAATGACACCAAAAAGTGGACCATATTGGTCCAAGGATTAAGACCCGTCAGTACGACATAGGCACCAATAATTACCTGCGCGATAACCCCAATGACCAAGAGGATCGCATTATTGGTGATCTTCCTCACTGGTTTTACTAACAGTAAAGACAAGGCAACAGCACCAGCTACCGACAATGCAACAACGCCAGTGAACAGACGATTGATCTGCTCAATTGCTGCGTGACCACTGGAAACATCGATGAAACGAGTGTTGTTGCAATTGGGCCAATCCGAACAGCCAAGCCCCGAACCTGTAAGGCGAACGAGTGACCCTGAAATGATGATCACAATAAGAGCACCCAGGGCCAACCATACGGCCCGTTCATAGGCATTCACGGATACCTGGGGCCTGCGCACATCCGCAGAGTAGCCCTCATTGTGAGAAATTCAGCGTCGTATCTCAACACTTCAGGTGGTCAAATAGGACCGAAATCACCATTTACTCACTCTTAGTGGTTGCAACAACATTATTAGTGAAATAATCCTCAAGTTTTCCCTTCTGGAACCGATCCCTAATGCGGATCTCACACCAGAAAGTCAGGGAAATCATGAACACATCAGTAATTCGCAAAGCAGTTGTCGGATTGTCGCTTTCCGTTATCGGATCGATGAGCATGTCAACGTTGACAGTTAAAGCGGCGGATGCACAAGTTGTCAATGCAAAGCCACTTGCTCTTCCTCGCATGGGCGAATCAGGACCAGAGGTCATTCGACTTCAACAGGCAATTGTGGCTCGTGGTTTCACAATCAGAGGTGGCATCGATGGCTCATTTGGAGCTTCAACTCGATCGGCCTTGAGGTCATTACAGAAGGTCGCTGGATTTAGGGCAACGGGGAAACTTGACTCCCGCACCGCGAAATTTCTTGGTCTTGTAGATGTGACACCCCTATCGAAGAATTCACTTCCGACTATTGGAGCATCTGGTGATGCCGTGTGGTCGATACAACAAGCGTTGATTAATAGTGGCGTAACTGTGAAGGGTGGTGCCGATGGCAAGTTTGGACTTGCAACATCAATCGCAATTGGCCGATTTCAAAGTGCTCGAGGTTTGAGAGTTACGAAATCTGTCGACGAAGCAACCGCAATCGCATTGGGCCTTCTCGCAGCGCCTGCACCAAAGGCATCTGCCACGAAAACCGTTGTCGCTGCAGGCGTAGTTGCGCCAGTAGCAACACCTGTTGCAGCAGCGGCCAGTATCACCATTGACTCCTTGCCGGTACGTGGCCAGACGAGTGAAGCTGTTCGTACCGTGCAACATGCATTGTTGGCAGCGGGCATAGAAGTCAAGGGTGGCGCAGATGCTGTGTTTGGCGTTGCCACTTCGGTAGCAATAGGTAAGTTTCAATCATCACGTGGACTAAATGTCACTACAGCGCTAGATGCCAATACCGCTGCTGCGCTTGGACTCATCCCAACACTTGCAGAGTTAGGCCTTCCAACGCTTCAGGCTTTCCCGATGCAAGGCCGTTGTTCTTTCTCTGATTCATGGCACGCTCCGCGAGGAAGTGGACGTGTCCATGAAGGGGTAGACATCATTGGTGCTCGCGGCCTGGCAATCTATGCGGTGGTTGACGGAATCATCACACGAATGTTGTCGGGCGGAGCATTGAGTGGAAACTCAATTCGCCTTACCGCACCAGATGGAACGTACTTTTTCTACGCTCACCTTGATGGCTTTGCAGCAGGCTTGGCTGTAGGTCAGTCCGTGCGTGCTGGCCAAGTTATTGGATACAACGGTTCGACTGGAACGTCAACGCCCCATGTCCACTTTGAAGTACACCCCCAGGGTGGGGCCGCTGTCAACCCTTACCCGCTCGTGAAGGCAGTCGACGCATGCAACAACACGAGCATTCCTGCTCAGCCGTAAAGCTCTGATTCAGTAGCGATTCGGATCAATGACGATGTGAGAACCATCATTGGTCCGGATCACAACACACTAACGAGTGCGATCTTCTGCTGGAAGGTGGTCTACATCGCTTAGCCGCTCGAGACTAAACGCGTAACCATCTCCCAATTTGATGGTTTTTAATGTTGTTATTGAAGCATGGTTAATGATGAATCGTTCCCATTCCCAAGGGGTTGCCGGCAAACCAAGCAAATGGCAAATCAATACGCTGTTTGTTCCCGCATGAGCGAAGAACACAAATTTCTCGCCTGGATTATCAATCTGCCAAACGGGCAAATCAGTGCCAATCCGACGAACGCCATTGCGTTCGAGAAAGTCTGTAGCTCCAGCTTGGATTCGAGTGACAAAATCTCGCACGGATTCTCCGCCCTGCAAGCCATCCCAACGCTCGTGTGAGGGGTTGCTCATTTCTCTGCGATATGCCTTGATGGTTTCTTCTACTGGAGCACCGTGCCATGATGGCTCGCGAATTTCTTCCAGAAATGGTTCGATCTCGAGGGGCCTGTTATGCCGTGTCAGTGTCGGTAATGCTGTCAAATGCGTTCGCTGCAATGGTGACGCAAACACATGGTCGTAATCAAAGGTTTCCAATCGTCGTCCAAGTAATTCGGCTTGACGTAGTCCACGCTCCGTCAACGGCGGATTGACAACGCTTAGACCGTCCTTTACCCATTCGGGTTCGGCATGTCTAATGAGAACTAATTCCATTGCAGCAATCTACTCCACTTCGATATTGCACAACGCGAATGCCTTCACAAGCGCTTCATCAAAAACTTCATCTGACACCACTGCGCCGACCGCAAGATTCATCATTTCCGATCCCAGACATAGAGCCTGTTCAGAAGTGATTGCAATACCACGCTGCTCGGCAAGAAAATATGCATACGAACGCGTTGCAGTGTCTTCATTGTCAAATCCCGTGTTTAATTCTTCCTGTGGATCAACCACAAAAGAAGTGCCGGTTATTGGCATATCGCTATCGGGCAGACCGTTAATACCGCTTTGCAAATTCACGCTGCATTGTTTAACGATGAAATCTCTCAGTGAACTTAATGCTTCTACATTGTCGTTGCGTGACAAGTTGGCGATGGACTGTTGCGCATTTGAATCGGTGTTGGCAATCGACCCATCCCAATAGACATTTTCGAGCGCCACGGCAAGTTCCAAATACGAACGTTCAACCGTTTCTACATCTTGTCTAATTGTTGAAGGTGCGACATCAGTCATAACGGAAAGAGTGCCTGTTAGAACACCGATTGTGCTCTGCATCTGTCTCGGTGGCACTCTGCTGAGCGATTCGATCATCACCCCAGTGGCAACAAGTGACGATTCCAGCTCAGTTGTGTAGCCGCACAGCGCATTGGTTTCTGCTTGCTCACCGCAACCAAGTACTGCTGTAGCGGAAAGCCCAGGAATGACGAGAAACCTAAGAGTATGAGAAAAAGCTCGGCTTAGTTTCAATCGTGACTCCTCCTCGTACAAACTCTAGTTGTACGATGATTCATCCCATGGCCAATTCATCAACCGCACGTGCCAAGTCGCTCATTGCACGAACGACAATCGTGACAACGGTGTTTGCGCTGAGTGTGATGTGGATATACGCATTTGTTTTCGCGTCAAAAGAGTCAGTTAATAAAATCGCGGATCAGGCGTGGACTGCTCGTGCGGAAAGCATTTGCCAAGAGGCGTTCCAACAGCGATTACTTCTGATTGATCTTCGTCAGATTTCAGATTCAGGACCAGATGCCCTTGCCCAACGCGCGGACATCGTCGATAAAGCAACGGATTTATTAGAAAGCGCAATCGTCGAAATTGAAAAAGTTTCTCCGAACGACCCCAAAGGGCTGGCTATCGTTCCGCTGTGGATAAGCGACTACAAGACACTCATATCTGATCGACGTGACTACTCAGCACTTTTGCGCACAGGAGACAATTCGCCGTTTGCAGAGTCAATGACCGAGGGTTTGCCTCTTAGCGAGAAAATATCAACATTCGCTGCAGACAATCGCATGCTTTCATGCAAAGCGCCCATCGATTTATCAATCTGATACGAATTCATTCTTCGGCAACCAGCCCTGACCTTCCGCATATTGTTTGATCACTCGCGCGGGTGATCCAACAGCAACACAATAATCTGGGATCACACCCGTGACCACGCTGTTTGCGCCAATAGCAACATGTTTTCCAATTTGTGCACCTGGCAATACAACGGCGCCAGCGCCGATCCACGAACCATCACCAATAGTGACCATTCGCTCTGGCTGAGTTTGTTGCGAAATTGGAACATCGATGCGTTCGTAACCGTGATTCTGATCGGTGATATAGACGTGATGACCAGTCCACACATCGTTACCAATGTCAATTCCCAGATGACCCACGATCCCACTACCTCGACCAATCAGGCAACGGTCGCCGATACGCACAACCGGATTGGTCACACAAACTTGGCCTGGCATCATCCCTGCCGACAGCGCCACATTTTGGCCGATCATGGTGTCATCACCAATTTGGATGTACTGCTCGTTAAAAATCGTTGTTACGGGAAAGCAGATAATGCTGTTGTCTCCGAAACGTCCAAACTTCTTACCCCGTGCAGTATCTGGCCCAATCGAGCCGTGTAGACACAGCCAATTCCACGCACTCACCGCTATTTTCTCGCGCATCCGCTGAACTGACTTGGCAAGCATGTCTACGAATCTAATCTGTAGCCTGAAAACATGCCCGAAAGTACCAGTCGACCAAGGGTGACTGTTCCCGACGTCATTGCGCGCAAGAACAATCATCTGCCGCTGACCATGATCACGGCTTACGACGCCACATTCGCAAAGATCGTTGATGAGTCTGGTGTGGACATGATTCTCGTTGGAGATTCCGTGGGTTCAGTGGTACAAGGTGTTGCTAACACCATTCCCGTAACGCTTGAGGAAATGGAATATCACGTTCGCCTTGTTGCGCGTGCCAATCCGCGGGCGTTGATCATTGGCGATCTACCGTTTGGCTCATACCAAGTGAATACTGAGCAAGCAGTACGCAGCGCTATTCGACTGGTTAAGGCAGGTGCTGCTGCAGTAAAACTTGAGGGCGGCGTCACGATGCAGGACACGATTGCAGCTATCTCTCGAGTTGATATTCCAGTAATGGGCCACATCGGACTCACTCCCCAGAGCTATCACCGAATGGGCGGCCACCGAGTCCAAGGTCGCGCAGAAGGTCGCGATCCGGGTGGCAAAGAACGATTGCTTGAAGACGCTCATTCAGTTGAGCAAGCAGGAGCATTTGCAGTGGTCATTGAGGGTGTTCCTCGAGAATTAGCGCGAGAAATCAGTCAGAAAATTTCAATACCAACCATAGGAATCGGGGCCGGACCGGATTGTGATGGTCAGGTACTCGTACTGCATGACATCCTCGGTCTCAGTCCGAATAATTTGAAGTTCACTCGCAAGTATGCAAATGTCCGCGAACTGAGCATTCAAGCATGTTCGGAGTTTGTGCACGAAGTACGTGCACGACAATGGCCCGATGACGACCACTCTTTTCACTGACACTCAACAATTTGCTGACTGGCTGGCGACCAAGCGAGACAGCACCATTGTTGGTTTTGTACCGACCATGGGTGCATTACATGAAGGACATGGTTCATTATTTGAGCTTGCTAGATCACAATGCGACCTTGTGGTTGCAAGCATTTATGTCAACAATCTTCAGTTCAATTCATCCTCAGATTATGATCGCTACCCCCGAACGCTTGATGAGGATGTCGCCATGTGTCAATCGCGCAGCGTTGATGCGGTGTGGGCTCCATCACAACTCGATCTATTTCCAGATGGACAGCAACTACTCACAACTGGTGAAAATGCCCTCGAGTACGAAGGCAGAGATCGGCCAGGTCATTTTGTCGGTGTAGCAACTGTTGTTGATCGTTTGTTATCAATCGTTGCACCAGACCGCATGTATCTCGGGGCTAAGGATCACCAGCAAATCTCTGTCATTACGTCAATGTGCGGTCAGCTTCATCAATATGTCAACATCGTCCGCTGCCCTACCATTCGAGAACATGACGGTCTTGCGATATCGAGTCGCAACCGATTTCTCACTCAACGCGGTCGAAGCCAAGCTCCAATCATCTCATTGGCTCTTCAACATATGATCGAAACGTGGAGAGCCGGCGAAACCGAACCGACCATACTGATCGCTCAAGCAACGTCTGAACTCCAGAACATAAAAGGTGCGACTGTTCACTACATTGCAGTGCTTGATGGAAACGAGATGCAACTGTCAATGAGTGTCAAACAAGGAGATACGGCAATCATTGCAGTATCGATAGATAACGTTCGCTTGATTGACAACATGCAATTTGTCAACGTTTGACGGTGGTATCGATCTGAGTCATCCGATAGCGGATCGTGTAGACAGAATCGCCACTCAGAATTCCCCCTCTGCCAAGCGCACGTCCCAACTGCCAATTTGATAAACCGAGTTCTGGCTTGTTCAGCGCATACTGGCCGTCAACCCAGCGAGTCATACCGTTCCCGAAGAATGGTGCATTACTTGTGCTCCACGCATGTTCGTGTTCGTCTTGTTGTACTGACAATACCGACAACACGAATTGAGGAGAGTGCATGTTGAATAATTCAACTGCAGAAGCAATATTCTCAGTTATCACGAGCGTTACTTCAGGTGTTGTCTCCCATTCCCATTCTTTGGAGAGATCTAACTCATCGGTGATTTCTACAACCACGCCTGACGATACATCGGCCAGATCGATGCCGAGATGAACTAACTGCTGCTCCACGTTTGATGAAATATGAACGATTGGTCGCACACCGTTGCGTAAGCCACTTTTACCAATTCCTTTGAAAAGGGCTGAAATAACCTCGCATGCGACTTTCTCCAGTATCACGATCGTGTTCAGCGTGTTGCACACCTTGCGGTCCAATGAATTCAAAATGATGTTTTCCAATCCCGCGAGGTCGTCAAACTGAGAGATCACCGCCCAAGCACCGCCTGTCCCGTGCAGACTGACAGGAATGCCATGTTGTTGTGCAATGTTTCCCAGCAGCGCAACTGAAGCGCCGCTTCCACGCGCAACTGCCAATGCAATCCCGTCGTTGGAAAACAACGCCCAGGCAGAAGCGTGCGTGATGCTTGGCAATAACATCACGCAATGCTCGGGTAAACCAGCTTCAATAAGCGCCGGATGTACTGCGACCCTCATCAACGCCTCGGCAGTGTTGTAGGCATCGCTCCCGATCCGAAACACACAGGTGTTTCGACTGCGTATCACCCCAGTGGCATCAGCCAACACATTAGGTCGTCCTTCAAAAACGAATCCGACCAGTCCCAATGCACACTGGCGCGCCTCCACAGACCAACCCGAATGCTCTATATGTGCAACATGATCTTGCACTGCCACCATGTCCTGCCATAGACCAAGTGCGTCAATCATGTCTTTACGCATGCTGGGAGTCAACCCGAGACGCGTAGTTGACCGACCACGTTGTTTAGCTTGTTCAACGTCGTTCTCATTGGCAACCATAACTTCAGCCATGAGCACATCATCGGCTAGTCGATCTGCAAACAGCCTAAAAAACGTCGAGATCTGATCGTCGCTGGCAGATTGCAACAAAGAAAATGCCCTCCGCGATAGTTCCACAACTTGTCCAACAATGTCTATTTCAGTTTTTGGGATAAGCATTAATTGGCCATCTGTTGAAGCCACGATGCGGTCACCATCCGAAAATTGATCCGCTATGGCAGCACCAATGGTGATCAGTTTTCCGTTGACAAGAATTCGATCTGTTGCTCGCACACTCATTGTTTCACCTTCATTGACATATCGTAGATCGCTAAGATTGAGGTGTGGATAATCGTCTGTATTTCAAGCAACTTTTGTCGGGACGGGATTTTGCCTGTGGCGATCAAATGGCAAGCCAAATGGTCAATTTCGTCTACGCCATTGGCGATCTTGTCACACGCGAATGCGTGATTGTTGATCCGGCCTATGCAGTCGATGAACTTGCTTCAATTGTCCAAGCCGATGACATGGTCATCAGTGGAGTGCTTGGAACTCATTACCATCCCGATCATTTAGGTGGATCAATGATGGGTTGGAATATTGAAGGTATTTCAACCTTGCTAGATGTTGCCGATGTGCCGGTTCACATCAATCGTTACGAATCCGAATGGGTTCAAAAAACCACAGGCGTTTCTTCGAATTTACTCTCACTTCACGATGCAGGAGACATCATCCGTATCGGAGAGATTGATATCACACTGCTTCACACACCTGGTCACACACCAGGAAGTCAATGCTTCCTCGTGGACAACAAACTTGTATCAGGCGACACGCTGTTCTTAGAAGGATGTGGCCGAACTGACCTGCCAGGCTCTAATCCTGATGACATGTTCGATAGTTTGACGCTTCTGTCAACGCTCCCCGATGACGTGATTGTGTTTCCAGGACATCAGTACTCTCAACCGGCGCAGATGTTGATGGGTGATGTGCGCTCGTCGAACTATGTCTTCAAGCCAAAGACAAAAGAGGCTTGGCTGCAGTGGTTTGGTCGGTAAAAGTCAGCCGCTTAACCCACCATAGATACTGCTCAATGCACCAAAACTGAGCAGGAGCAAGACCGCATTTCTAAAACGCAACGGATCAATGCGTTTCCTTACGACTCGTCCTATCAGCACGCCTACCACCATCACAGGCAAAACAGCCGTTGCCAGTGTTAAGTCCGTTATCGCAATTTCACCAAATATCGCAAAGAGCGCAATTCCGTAGAGGCCACTAACCAAAAAGATCATGTTCAAGGTTGCCCGAAAAACTTCGGGAGTGCTTCTGCGAGCCTGTAAAGCAAAAACTAATGGTGGGCCATTTGTTGATGTGGACGTCAATAAAATTCCGCTAATGATTCCCATGGCCCAATCAAGTCCGATGTGGACCTCGGATAGGTCGCTACCTCGAGACAACAACAGCACCCCGAACAAGACCCCACACCCAAGAATGATTTTCAACACATCTTGGTTGGCGTTGATAAATACCGCGAGTCCCACCGGCGCACCAAGAAATGATGCGTACAGAAAACGTTTCACCTGAACTGTGTCTTGATCTTTACGCAAATCCCTGAATTGGAACACGTTGTTTGACGTTCCGATCAGTGAAGCAAGTATCACTGCTGGTTGAAGATCAATGACTTGAATGAGCAAAGGCACGGCTAGAAGTGCAAACCCAAAGCCCACGACAGATTGCACAAACGCTGTGATTAATACGATTCCAGTGATAAAAACGAGCTCGATAACAGTGAGATCAATCATTCGACCAATACTTTGACAGCTTGCTCAAAAATCTCGGAATGCTGGTCAACATTTGCCTCACTGTGATGCGGTGTCATCAACGCCATATTGTGAAATGGTGTGAGGAGCACTCCCCTGTTGAGTGCCCACAGATGCATAAATGATTCAAGTGCATCATCCACCGTTGCGGCGGCCTGAGCCCCATTAGTCGGGTGTTCTGCAAACCAATACTCTGCACGACAACCCAGCTGCTGGACAGTCCATGGAAGCGAGTAACGATTGATAACTGATTGCACCGCCTCGCTCCAACGCGTTGCGAGTGGAATCGATATCGCAAAATCCTCTTCTCTCAGCGAATTTTGCAAGGTTGCTTTCATCGCTGCAGCACTTAGCGCACTACCACTCAGGGTTCCACCTATTCCAGAAACATCAAGGTCATGTCCTTTCATCAGCATCTCAACTCGACTCGCAACATGTTGAGACATGCCATAGGCAGCAACAGGAACTCCTCCACCGATAGTTTTTCCGATCACCAGCATGTCTGGTTCAATCCCCCATAACCGTGAGGCCCCATTTGGTCCAGCGCAGATCGTGTGTGTTTCATCCATAATTAACAGCACGTCATATTGGGTTGTAAGACGGCGCACACCCGCAAGGTATCCAAGGGCGGGAAGAACAATTCCAATATTTGTCAGTGCTGGTTCCATCAGAACGCACGCAACATCACCTATTTTCAAGGCGTCTTCCAACGCACCCAAATCGTTAAACGGAACTGCTCGCGTTGTTATCTCGGGGTTAACTTGAGGACCGATTGCACCAGGCCGGCTCACTGTCTTGTTGTTCTCATCAAGAATCACCAACGTTTCATCAACTGTTCCGTGATAACACCAGTCGTTGACCACAACTTTGCTTCGCCCGGTCAATTGTCTAGCAATACGCAGACTAAATCGATTCGCATCAGTAGCGCTCAAACAAAACTGCCATTTTGGCAATCCGAACCGACTTGATAGGTGATCGGCTACCCACGCGATGTCTTGCGACGGCAACATAGTTGTCAAACCATTACGAGACTGTGAACTAATCGCTGCTGACACTTCCGGAGAAGAATGTCCAATCATTGCGCCCGTATCACCTAAACAAAAATCGACATAGACATTGCCATCGATGTCAGTAATCGACCCGCCTGCGGCATTGGCCGCCACGATCGGAAATGGGCCCGCCCAACGTTTCATCCAAGGCATAGGCACCCCTGCAAGGAGGGATCCTGTGCTGTTCTTCGATTGATCTTTGGACTTGGGATGACTCTTTTCAAACAGACTGATTTCTTGGTTCAGCAATTCAGGCAGACGCGGAAACAACATGAATACATTCTTATTGACGACGAGGTGCAAACTGAACTTCTACACTGACTACATGCCTGCACCACAAGTCAATGGCTCGCGCCTCATGGAACGGATCATGGCCTTAGCCGAGATATCTCCTATCCCTGGAGGAGGCAATTGTCGTCTGGCGTTAACTGATGAAGACAAACTCGGCCGTGATCTGGTAGTTACCTGGATGACTGATTTAGGTCTTCACGTCAGCATTGACGCAATCGGAAACATTGTAGGAACGTGGGAGGTTGGCTCAGGCGCTCCTGTAATGACGGGGTCGCATATTGACACGGTGAAAACCGGTGGAAAGTACGACGGGAATTACGGAGTCCTCGCAGGTTTGGAAGTCATCGAAACATGTCAACAATTGGGCATCGCTCCTCAGCGGCCACTTGCAGTCGCAATTTTTACCGACGAAGAAGGTGCGCGTTTTGCTCCGGACATGCTTGGTTCACTGGTGTATGTGGGTGGCATGTCAGTGGAGGAAGCTCTTGACATTCGCGCCATTGATGGCCCGCGATTGGGCGATGAACTCGAGCGAATTGGATACGCCGGCAGTATTCCATGCCCTCAACCATCCCCTCATGCATTCGTCGAATTACATATCGAACAGGGTCCGATACTTGAATCCCGCAATATTCGAATCGGTGCAGTGACCGGCGTTCAGGGAATTTCTTGGACGGAAGTGACCATTATTGGTCAAAGCAACCACGCAGGAACAACGCCTATGAACCTAAGACGCGACCCCGTTGTCGCATGTTCGGAAATTGGAAAGTTTGTCCATGATCTCGCATTGAGATACAGCGGAAATCAAGTATGCACAGTTGGCAAGATCGACATCCATCCCAACCTTGTCAATGTTGTGCCTTCGCAGGTGGTCATGACTTTAGATGTGCGCAATACCGACGAAGGCTTGCTGCAACAGGCTGAAGCAGAAATATCTCGCTTCATCGTCCAAATGGCCGAACGGGAAAACTTGGTGATTAATACGAGAACCTTGTCGCGTTTTGAACCTGTTGTTTTTGATACACGCGTTATTGACATCATTGCCAACCATGCATCAAGCCAAGGCAATTCAGTGGAATATCTCCCCTCGGGGGCAGGTCATGACGCACAAATGCTCGCGCGCGTATGCCCCACAGCCATGATCTTTACTCAGAGCCAAAACGGACTTAGCCACAACCCAGCGGAATACACGTCGCCCGAAGACCTCGAGGCTGGAGCAAACGTATTACTTGCGACCATGCTCACACTGTGCGAAACGTCTTTCGATTAACCATTGACAATTAGGCTGATTGGTATGGCAAGAATTATTACCGTTGCTGCGGCTCAGATGGGTCCGATACAACGGGACCACACGCGAGAATCCTGCGTAGAAAGACTGATAACACTGTTACGCATTGCTCACGACAAGGGTGCTGAACTTGTGGTATTCCCCGAGCTTGCTCTCACCACGTTTTTCCCTAGGTGGTTTGTCGATGATATTTCGCAAGCACATCACTGGTATGAAACATCGATGCCAAATAAGAACACTCAGCCATTATTCGATGAAGCAAAACGACTCGAAGTTGGTTTTTGCCTCGGCTATGCAGAACTCACCGATGCTGGCGAACGGTTTAACACACAAATCTTGGTTGATGCGCAAGGCAACACCGTCGCCAAGTATCGCAAGGTGCATATTCCAGGGCATGCCGAACACGAACCGGATCGACCATTTCAACATGCCGAGCGTTACTACTTCACTCCAAGCGATGAAGGTTTCGGCGTCTGGAAGGCGTTTGGTGGCCGAATTGGAATGATGATCTGCAACGATCGACGCTGGCCCGAGTCGTACCGCGAAATGGGGCTACAGGGCGTCGAGATGATCTTGTGTGGTTACAACACGCCACTTCATTACGTGCCAGATCCATCGCAGGATCCACTCGCAGGGTTCCATAATTCACTCGTCATGCAAAGTGGCGCATACCAGAACGGCACCTTTGTTGTTGGTGTTGCCAAAGGCGGCGTTGAAGAGGGTGTCGACAGCCTCGCTGAGTCAACGATCATTGGTCCATCAGGAGAGGTCCTGGCCAAAACCGTCACCTCTGCAGACGAAGTTGTCGTTGCTCGATGCGACCTTGATTGGTGCTACCAATACAAGAACACACTGTTTGACTTCGATCGATATCGCCGACCCGAGGTGTACACGCGAATCACCGCCCAACGTGGCGCCATTATTGCCGACTGATTTTTACATTCTGTAAATCTCAAACCCAATGGGTGTATGGTTTAGAGAGAAACAGGGCATGTGGGGGTTAAACATGAGCGAGGCCACGAAGACACACCAGATCGGGTTTGTTGTCAACGGTGTACCCGTGCGCGTCCGCTCTCACCATCCGCATCTTTTGTCAGCGTTGCGCGACGAACTCTACATTACATCTCCAAAAGATGGGTGCTCGCCGAGCGGACAATGTGGTTGTTGCACTGTACTGGTCAATGGCAAAGCCGTCGTGAGTTGCCAAATAAGTCTTGACAAAGTATCGGGTGGCGAAGTGATCACGCTTGAAGGAGTTGATGAAAACGAGCGCCAGAAATATGCAAATGCTTTTGCAGCATGTGGCGGTTTGCAATGCGGTTTCTGCATTCCAGGCATCGTTGTTAGGGCAAAAGCCCAAGTTGACAAAAAGGGTGCATCGCTAAAGCGAGAAGATATGGCGCGACACCTTGGCGCACACCTATGTCGCTGCACCGGCTATGTAAAGATTCTCGATGCAATTGAAATGGTCGCAACTGGCCAAGCTCCATACTGCGAACCTGTCGGCGGAGTTGGCTCTCGCAGCGTTAAGTATGAAGCTCAACAACTCGCACTTGGCGACCGAGGTTACGTTGATGACATTCGCATTGATGGCATGCACCACGCCGCATTGCACCTCACCTCGCATGCTCGCGCACGAGTAATCAACATCGATACGACGGCTGCACTGGCCCACCCAAATGTGTCCGCCGTGTTTACGGCTGCAGATATTCCAGGTGAGCTCATGGTGGGGATTATTTATAAGGATTGGCCAGTCATGATTCCCGTTGGCGGGATGACCTCATATGCAGGCGACGTACTTGCGATTGTTGTCGCCACCGATCGCATTTCAGCACGCGAAGCCGCACAACTCGTAGACGTGACGTATGAAGTTTTGCCACCGGTCACCGATCCCCGCATGGCATTAACAAACGAAAACATTGCTGTGTGGAAAACTGAAACGAATATTTTGAGTACGAGTTCATATTCGAGAGGTGATGTTGACGCAGCCTTTACCCAATGCGCTCACATTGTTGAGCAGGATTTCAGCACTCAACGTATCGAACACGCTTTTCTTGAGCCAGAAAGCACGCTTGCAGTTCCCTCTCCAGAGAGTTCATCCATTCATGTGTATTCAGGTGGACAAGGTATCTGGGACGACCGTAATGACATTGCCAACGTGCTCGGCATTGACAACAACCAAGTAACGGTCGAATTGATTACTAATGGAGGCGCTTTTGGTGGCAAAGAAGACATGAGCAACCAAGCGCACGCAGCACTTGCTGCGTGGTTGCTAAAGGTGCCAGTCAAATGCACCTTGTCCCGCGAGGAGAGCTTCCTGATGCACGCAAAGCGTCACCCCATTGAAATGTCCTACAAAATTGGGTGCAGCGAAGATGGGAAAATCCTTGCACTTCAGGTGCGAGCGCTTGGCGACAGTGGCGCTTACGCCAGCGTGGGAATGAAGGTTCTTGAACGTATGGCTGGTCACGCAAGCGGACCGTACAGTGTTCCAAATATCGATGTTGAAGCAATCGCGGTGCGCACCAATAATCCCGTATGCGGAGCGTTTAGAGGCTTCGGTGCGAATCAGGCCCAATTCGCAATGGAAGGTGTGCTGGATCGTCTCGCTGAAAAAGTTGGAATTGACGGTTGGACACTTCGTCGTCGCAATGTGATCATGCCAGGAATGGTGTGGGGCCCTGGTCAAATCATGGATGACGGTTGCCTTGGTGCTTCACAATGCCTTGATGAGATCAAGCCTGCATACGACAAAGCACGTGCCGATGGAAAAGCGATTGGTCTAGGTCTTGGGCTCAAGAATTCAGGATTAGGTAACGGCTTTAAAGAGATCACACGTGCGGTGGTTCACTTCAAACACGACGGACGAATTGAGGTTCGGCATGGTTGGACCGAGATGGGCCAAGGTATCAATACCGTTGCTCAGCAAGTTGTTGTTCACGAACTCGGAGTTGATGGCTCGTTAATCGATGTCATCGTGGATACGACGCGCGAACTTGGACAGGGTCAAACCACCGGTTCGCGAGGAACATTGATGGGGGCAGGCGCTGTTCAAGCTGCTTGCCAAGCAGCATTGGCCGCCAATTGTGCAGTTGGAGTTGACCATCTTGGTGAATACCGAGTGGATTGGACAACAAAACTTGGCGACCCAGGTGTCGAACACCCGATCATTCATTCAACCTTTGGCTATGCGGCACAACTTGTTGTTATTGATAAAGAGACTGGAAAAATTGAAGAAGTAATTGCTGCTCACGATGTTGGCAAGGCAGTGAATCCACAGCTATGTGAGGGACAAATTGAAGGTTCCGTGCACATGGGACTTGGTTACGCACTCAGTGAAGATTTCCCGAGCGATCCAGCAACTGGATACCCGACAAACACCACACTGCGAAGTTTGGGAATTCTACGGGCTAAAGATGTTCCCAAGATTTCCGTGATGATCGTCGAGTCTCCTCAACCGAACTCACCATACGGAATTAAAGGTGTTGGCGAGATCGGCCTTGTGCCAACCGCGGGTGCAGTAGCGACCGCGCTCTATGAGTACGACGGTCAATGGCGTAACAAGTTGCCGATGCGCCGCAATGACACGAGCTCTGAGGAGTAGCAATGACACACACCACACCAGGTTTTGTGTGTGCCCATCACCATTTATACAGTTCACTAGCACGGGGCATGCCTGCTCCTCCACTTCCCACTACCGATTTCATCAGCATTCTTGAAAACGTCTGGTGGCGTCTAGATGCAGCGCTTGATCTGGACATGATCTATTGGTCTGCCGCACTCGGTGCGTCAGAGGCACTTGCAAGTGGCACGACATGCATCATTGATCACCATGAGTCGCCGAATGCCATAGAAGGGTCGCTTGCAACAATTGCTAAAGCATGTCGCGATGTAGGAGTTCGAGTCAACACGTGTTACGGCGTAACCGATCGCTGGAGCGACACCGGACAACTCTCGCCTTCAGTATCACCATCAACAAAGATGAGTTCTGCTGCACGTAGAGGGCTTGATGAGTGTCATTCGTTCATCAAAAGTGGGGGCGATGCAATGATTGGTGTCCATGCAGCGTTCACATGCGGAGATGAGACCTTGCACGCTGCTGCAGACCTGGCGAAATCCCTCACGGTCGGTGTGCATATTCATGTCGCAGAAGGCATTGATGATATTTCGGCAGGAGAACGGCTGGAGGGTCTGGCGCAAGACAACTGGCTGCTTGTGCACGGTGTGCATCTAGACCGCCAACTTCTTGGACGACTTGTACACAATCCACGGTCTAACATGAATAATGCGGTCGGCTACGCACGTCCAGCACATAAGCCCAACACCATTCTTTTAGGCACAGATGGAATAGGTGCGAACATGATGGAAGAAGCCAGGCTTGCCTACGCCCGTCTTCGTGAAGATGATGTGTCGCAAACACCAGAGACCGTTGCCCAATGGCTAACTAATGGCTACGAGTTATTCCCCAATGCCAAGCAAGACACAGTGGTGTGGTCGTACGAGCACATGGAAAATCCGTGGCACACTGCCTTCACCACTCATATGAAACCAATTTCCGTCGATGTTGCTGGTGAGCGTGTGTATGAAGATGGAAATTTTCTTAAGATTGACATTCAAGAAATTCGCAGAAAAGCCAACGAACAAGCATTACGGCTATTTGAAAGGTTAGAAGCATGACACTTCCTCAGGCAGCAATCAATCCCGCCACAGGTAAAGCCAGAATGGCTATCTATCTTCAAGATGCGCACCCCATTCGAGAAGGTATGGCCTTTGCTCAGTATGCAGAAGCAAAAGGCTTTGAGGCAGTATGGCAAGCCGAAAGCCGTCTTGTTCGCGAAGCAACCGTTCCGATGGCTGCTTTCGCTTCAGTTACTTCATCGATCAAAGTTGGTTCTGGTGTTGTTGATTGCTGGAGTCGTAACCCAGCACGCCTTGCCGCGACATTTTCAACGCTCGATGACCTTGCGCCTGGCCGCGTAATTCTTGGAATTGGTGCTTGGTGGGATCCGCTAGCGCAAAAGGTAGGCATCTCCCGGGCAAAACCCCTGCGCGCCATGCGCGAAATCGTCAATGCGGTGCGAGCATTGCTCAATAATGAGAATGTCACCTTCAACGGTGAGTTTGTGCATTTCGATGGCATCGAACTTGACTACGTGTATCAAGATCGCCGCGCCAAGGACGTTCCTATCTATATCGGAGCTACGGGAATGCAAATGATGGAGCTCACTGGTGAGATTGCCGACGGAGTCGTACTTAACTATTTAGTATCCCCCGATTACAACAAACAAGCAATGCAGGCACTACAGACCGGCGCAGATAAGGCTGGTCGTAACATCGACAGCATTGACCGACCACAATTGGTCGTCTGTAGTGTGCATGAAGATCGCCAGACGGCCCTCGACATGGCGCGCGAGATGGTAACTCAGTATCTTGGCCAGCAACCGCACATCATGAAAGCATCAGGAGTCCCACAGTCACTACTTGACAAGGTTGGCGAAGTGTTGACATGGCCCGCAACGCACGAACAGGTCACCAAGGCTTCCAAGCTTGTTCCCGATGAGATTGTGCAGATGCTCACAGCAAGTGGAACACCAAGTGAGGCTCGCCAGCAGGTGAAGCATTACATCGAAAACGGCGCTACGTGTCCAATTCTGTACCCACTCGGTGACGTGCACGCCATGATCGATGCATTTGCTGATTGGGATGGGAATTAGCCGTGTCAATGATTGTTGCCAAGAGTCTAGATGCCGCTCTTATCGCCCTGCGTGAACACGATGATGCGCGTGTGATTCAAGGTGGAACCGATCTGATGGTCGAGATCAATTTCAATCATCTGAAGCCGACCACGATGGTGAGCCTGCGACACATCCCCGAGCTGCGAACAATTACTCGCCCAGATGGCAACACCATCTCTATTGGGTCCGGCGTCCCTTATTCACAATTAGAGATCGAGCCTGTTGCATCGGTGCTTCCCGCGCTCGCCCAAGCATCCCGCACTGTTGGCTCTCCCCAGATTCGTGCCGCAGGTTCACTCGGTGGCAATCTCGGCACATGCTCTCCGGCTGGCGACACACTTCCTGTGATGTTCGCACTTGATGCCGACATTCACTTACAGTCATCCGACTCACAACGAACGGTCTCAATTCATCAATTCATGACGGGCGTAAAACGTAATGTCAAACGCCACGATGAAATCATTACCGCCGTTGATTTCCCCATCATTGACGGCTGGCAGGGATATTCAAAAGTTGGAGTGCGAAACGCCATGGTGATTTCCGTTGCATCAGCATGCCTGGTCGCAGATCACAAATCGGGCGATGTGCGACTGGCTCTCGGATCCGTGGGGCCAACCATCATTCGCTGCCGAGAGACCGAACAATGGCTAAAAGACAACACATCACTCACCCGCAATTCGGTGATTTCTCCCGACATTGCTCGCGAGTTTGGTGCGCGAGCGAGTCGCGAATGCTCGCCAATTGACGACCACCGAAGTACCGCGCAATATCGTCGACACGCCATTTCAATCTTGGCTGCTCGCCTCCTACAAAAGGCATATTCATGAGCATAAACGAGTTCTACACACTCAATATAAATGGCCAACCGATGAAGGTACAGGACTCATGGGTTGGTGAAAGCCTCCTCTATGTCCTACGCGAACGATTGGGCCTACCAGGTTCGAAAGGTGCTTGTGAACAAGGTGAATGCGGCAGTTGCACAGTTCTCCTTGATGGGCAGGCTGTGTGTTCGTGTTTGGTCATGGCGGCTACGGCAGTAGATAGCACAATCGTGACCGTAGAAGGTTTAGATGCACACGGGGCCGAACTGACCGATGTTCAAGATGCCTTTGTCCAA
>Ga0129324_10000310_pt1 | contig 35785 bp, 34 predicted proteins | sample CPBDNA_7_FD_96879 | JGI IMG/M metagenome (GOLD analysis project Ga0129324, IMG submission 96879) | Freshwater to marine salinity gradient microbial communities from Chesapeake Bay, USA - CPBay_Spr_15_0.2_DNA | ecosystem: Environmental > Aquatic > Marine > Coastal | place: USA: Chesapeake Bay...
GAAGCCAGCACGTGATCGTCGCAATGACTCACCTGCCTTTGCTCGTGATGATCGTCGTGCATCAAAGACACATTCAAACATCGCAGTTGACTTCGGTGCAGATGATAATTACATCTCAACAAACTTGGCTGATGCCAACCTCATCGATGCAACACCTCTCACTGAAGTAACAACAACTTTCCGTGATCTTGGTATCGCACCAGCGCTATCAAATGCTCTCAGCATTCAAGGAATCACTCATCCATTCCCAATCCAGATTGCAACAGTTCCAGATGCAATCGCAGGCCATGACATCCTTGGTCGTGGCCAAACAGGATCAGGTAAAACTCTTGCATTTAGCCTTGCCCTGCTTACAAATATCAGCGGACAGCAAGCAAAGCCACATAAGCCTCTAGCTCTTGTTCTTACCCCCACCCGTGAATTAGCTCAGCAGATCGATGAAGTTCTACGCCCACTTGCTCGCGCAATTGGCCACGAGTCAGTTGTTATCGCAGGCGGAATGCCATATGCAAAGCAGATCACTGCAATGCGCAAGGCAACAGCAATCTTGGTTGCTACCCCAGGACGACTAATCGACCTACTTGATAAGGGCGAAGTACAACTAGATCAACTTCAGATCACAGTTCTTGATGAAGCAGATCAGATGGCTGACATGGGATTTCTACCTGTTGTTAAAGAGATTCTTGATCAGGCAAAGCCTGATGGACAGCGACTTCTCTTCTCAGCAACTCTTGATCGTGGTGTCGACTCACTAGTTAAGCAATACCTGAAGAGCCCGAAGACACATTCACTTCAGAACGATCGTGCATCTGTATCAACCATGGAGCATTACATCCTTGTAATGAACCCTGGGGATAAAGATGACATCACATCACAGATTGCAGCACGTAACGGTAAAACAATTCTCTTTGTTAAAACACAACGTGGCGCAGATCGTCTCTGTGACAAGCTAGCTCATGCAGGTGTTCCAGTTGGAGCACTTCACGGCGGCAAGTCACAAGCAGTCCGTACTCGCACGCTCGCCATGTTCAAAGATTCAGCTAACGCTGCCCTCGTTGCAACAGATGTAGCTGCGCGTGGTATTCACGTTGATGGGATCTCACTTGTTGTGCACGTCGACGTACCTCAAGACCACAAGGATTATCTCCACCGTTCAGGCCGCACAGCTCGTGCCGGTGAATCAGGTGCTGTTGTAACGCTTACAACATCGAAGCAACAGAAATCAGTTTCAGGACTTACATCTCGAGCCGGAGTAACTCCTAAGTCAGTTTCAGTGACTTCACTCAGCACCGATCTCATGCGAATCACGGGAGCTCAGAAGCCTTCAGGAATTCCTTATGTTGCACCAATAGCAGAAAATAAGGGACCTAATCGTGGAACTCGTAAGCCTCGTCCAAATTCAGCGCAGAGACGCCGTAGACCTCGTTAGAGCTAAGAGTAGACTCACGGCATGGATACGAGGAGCAAAAATGTTAGTATTTAAAGACTCAGCTATCTTGATTACCGGCGGCACGGGCTCCCTCGGCAAAGCCCTGATTGAAGAATTACTCGCCAACTCCGGGGCGCGCAAGATTGCTATTTTCAGTCGAGATGAACTCAAACAATTACAGCTGAAAAATCACTTTAATAACGACTCGAGGCTCCGATGGTTCCTCGGGGACATCAGAGATCAACAGCGCTTATCAAGAGCTATGCATGGAATTGATTTTGTAATTCATGCGGCAGCGCTCAAACAGGTGGATACCGGTGAATACAACCCAATGGAATTCATCAAAACCAATGTTCTTGGAAGCCAGAATGTCATCGAAGCTTCCATCGACGCAAAAGTGAAAAAAGTGGTGGCCTTATCAACAGATAAGGCGTCTTCTCCAATTAATTTATATGGAGCCACAAAACTCACCGCTGACAAACTTTTTGTGGCAGCAAACAATTATAGCCAAGGGTATGGCACAAGTTTCGCTGTAGTCAGATACGGGAATGTGATGGGGAGTCGCGGATCCGTGATTCCGTACTTTCAAGAACTTGTCATACAAGGAAAGCCACTACCAATTACTGACATCAGAATGACCAGATTCTGGATTAGCCTGGCAGAAGCCGTCAAATTCGTATTGGATTCATTCTCAATCATGCAGGGAGGCGAGCTATATGTTCCCCGCATCCCAAGTATGAAAATTGTCGATTTAGCACGCGCAATTGGCCCGGATTCTGAATTGGTTGAAATTGGCACTCGGCCGGGTGAAAAATTGCACGAAGAAATGATCTCTGCTGAAGATAGCCCCCGCACTAAATTAATTGATGGAAGCCGTTATGTGGTGTTACCGGTGGTAGCAGAGTGGAATTACAAGGAACCAGAGGGTGAACCTCTTCCTGAGCGTTTCGCCTACGCTTCCGATACGAATTCCCAATGGATGACTGTTTCCGACATTCAGAAATTTATCGCCTCAAATCATTGAAATGAAAAGTGACAAAACCCTAATTCTCGGCTCATCTGGATTTCTAGGTGAATATTTCCGCACAGAATTTGGGGAATCCGCAGTAAGTCACACTACTAAAAATGAATTGGAAGCCAGGGCCGGTGCGAGACTTCTCGTAGCTAGCCTCGAAACGCGGGAAGATGTCAAGAGGCTGCTAAGCAAAACAGAATTCTCAAGAGTTATTAATTGTGTTGCTCTCAGTAATATCGATGAGTGCGAAAGAGATCCACAAAAAGCGAACTGGTTAAATGCAGAGTTGCCTAAAGTTTTGGCGGAAGAATGTAAATCCGTAGGGTCCCAACTCGTACACATTTCGACGGATGCTGTGTTTGATGGGAAAGCTCCGTTCTCAAGCGAAACGACGACCCCAAACCCCAAATCTATATATGGGCTAACTAAATATAACGGAGAGCTTGCTGTCTTAGAAGAAAATTCTGATTCTTTGGTGTGCCGGGTAAATTTTGTTGGTTGGAATTCAAGGGGAAAGTCCCTATTCAATTTCTTCTACTCAAGCCTTAAGGACAGAAAAAAAGTCGCTGGTTTTCACGATATCTACTTCACACCCATGTACGCCAAAGATACTGTCAAAATTATTTCAAAACTGACAAACGAAAACCAAGCTGGCCTTTTTCATGTTGTCGGTAATGAAAGGATCTCTAAATTTGAGTTCGGGCAGCAGGTTGCCCGGGCGATGAAAGAGGACCCCAACCTAGTTGAGAGAAGTTCTTTCCTTGAATCAAGTATTGCAAGGACTCGCACTGCCGATTTAAGTCTGTCAAATGTTAAGATTAGAAATCTAGGATTGCAAATTCCCACTATTTCCAGTGGCATCGACGCACTCGTAAAGGAAGCTGACAACTCTCATGACTAAACTGAATCTAGATATCAACAGATCTGTAGCTTCCCCAACTTATTTTATTGCTGATGTCGCTGCCAATCACGACGGATCCTTAGAGCGCGCCATAGAACTTATTAGGTTAGCCGCTGAGGCGGGTGCCGATGCTGCCAAATTTCAGAACTTTAAAGCCGAAACAATTGTTTCATCACAAGGTTTCAAGGATCTTGGCAAGAAACTGACACATCAGGCAACATGGAAGAAAGATGTTGTTGAAGTCTACAAAGATGCAGAGCTGCCTATGGAATGGACAGAAGCCTTAGTAAAAGCATGCACTGATAATGGCATTGACTATTTCACGGCCCCCTACGATTTGGAATTCATCCCACATTTTGCTAAAACGATGCCATATTTCAAGGTGGGTTCCGGTGACATCACCTGGAAAGAATCTCTGGAGATGATAGCGTCTCAAGGTAAGCCAATTCTATTGGCAACAGGTGCAAGCGAATTATGGGAAGTAGAGCGTGCCGTAAAACTTATTTCCCAGTTCAATATTCCAATCGTCCTTATGCAGTGCAACACAAATTACACAGGCAGTGAAGATAATTTTGATTTTCTCAGTCTCTTGGCACTGAATGAATTTAGAGAGAAATTCCCAGATGTTATTTTGGGATTGTCTGATCATTCGATTGGACATATTGCAGTTTTAGGAGCAGTGGCACTTGGTGCCAGAGCAATTGAGAAACATTTCACAGATGACACCAATAGAGTTGGCCCGGACCATGGATTCTCATTAGACCCAATAAGCTGGAAGAAAATGGTCGAAGAAACAAGAATTCTTGAGCGATGTCTTGGAAATGGCCACAAACGTGTAGAGCCAAATGAAGCAGAGGCCAGAATTGTGCAACGTCGGGCACTCCGATTTACCCGAGATATACAGGCGGGGGCAACCGTTTCATCAGATGACGTAATCGCCCTCAGGCCCTGCCCCACGGATGGAATTGACCCATTCGATATCGACGATGTAGTTGGGCGTAAATTAGTTCAGGAAGTTTCCAGGGATCAACTGATAAGGAAGTCAGATTTTGAAGGCAACTAGAGCCTTATACATCTCAAAGTCAAAAACTAGCCATGATAAACGCTTCGTAGAGGCTTTTAGTCAGCTCACCTTATTGGATGAAACCTATCTTGATGAAAGTGGCCTATTGATTGAGAGCAAAACATTAGCCAATCGAGATCTCGTCGTCGCGAGCCCACTGTCCACAGGAATAAGCAGTATTCCAGATGATTGCGACGCAAGAATTATTGGAATTTGCATGGCCTATGAGATTAATGAAGAATCAAAAGAGCAACCCTTATTTGAGGAAATCTATAGAAACATTCAGCGCTGCACCACCATTATTTGTGACTGTCAGCAAATCAAAAGTGAGATAAGGAATAGATTTGGTTTCAAAGGTCAAATATTGGAAATAGCGTATGGATGCAATCAAAAGGACTTCCTAGGCATCGAATTACAGAATCGAAGAGAATTGAGGATGGTTTCTACCCGAAATTGGACACGGGTGCACTCAAACAAAACATCTCTGCAGGCGCTCGGTATTGCCAAAAGTAATGGACTTGAATTTGAAATGAATTACTTTGGGGTTGGCGAAGAGCTGACGGACGACATTAAGTCCAAATCCTATGCAAATTTCCAAGGAGACATTTCCTTTCACGGCGCATACGCCCAAGAGGACCTTCCTAAGATTCTTGCAAATTCCGAAATTTACATCTCCACCTCTATCAGCGATGGGACTTCCGTCTCGTTACTGGAGGCGATGAGCGCAGGACGGATATGTGTGGGTAGGGATTTTGCATCAAATAGAGAGTGGATCGAACATGGACAAAACGGATTCCTCTTTTCAACAACGGAGGAATTGTCCAAGCTTCTAATTACGATTTCAGAACTGTCCTATACCGAAAAATTACAAATATCCGATGCAGCGCGACGCTCAGTCATAGGTCGTGGCGACTGGGATGTTATGCGAAAGGTCCTGCTTGAATTTGGTAAAAAATGGCTAGAGCCATGAGAAGCATTACTTTAGGTTGTGCTCAATTTGGAAAAGGTTATGGCTTTTATATAAATACCCCAGAAATGAGCTCAGGTGAGATTGCTCAAATTCTGGACTTAGCCTTTGATAAAGGTGTAGAAACTTTAGATTTGGCGCAAGGCTATGAGGGAGTGATCAAAAATCTTTCAGAAATCGGCCTTGATAATAGATTTAAACTTGGGACGAAAGTTAAGTACGACAACTCAAGCGCTGAGAGCCTTAGTGAAGCACTTGCATCGGACTTAAAAGCACTAAATGCCAAGCATTTTGAAAGTATTCTGATTCACGATTGGTCCGACCTAACATCATCTCAAAGAGATTCTGCGCTCAGCTTCCTTGCCGAGCTAAAAAAACTAGGGGTAGCTAAATCCATCGGAATATCAGTTTACGAGAAAAGTGAATTGCTTGAAATCAATCAGGAAATTGACATAGTTCAAGCCCCGTTAAATTATTTTCTTACAGAATTTTTGTTTGATAAGGAGGCAAAAAACCTGGCAAAGAATGGGGTTATATTCCACGCGCGTAGCATTTTTCATCAAGGGACACTTTTAAATACAAGAACCCTCCCCTCAAATTTCAAGACTGAGACTAATAATTATGAGGAATACTGTAAAGAGCATGGCCTGACTAACCTGCAAGGAGCTCTATCAATTTTTGACTCACAAGACTTATTTAAAAATTTGGTGATCGGTGTGTCGAACGCCAACCAACTTGGCGAGATCATTCAATCTCCAGTTACATCTATCAACTCGATGCACGATGAAGTTCCCACAGGCCTCCCCAAGCAATTGATAGACCCTCGACTATGGACAACTAAGTGACGATAGCTATATTGCAGGCCCGAATGTCTTCACGCCGCCTTCCAGGCAAAGTTTTGCGTGAGATTAATGGTAAACCCATGATTTATTGGCAGTTGCAAAGAATTTATCGCGCCAAGAATGTGGATAAAGTTATTGTCGCAACTTCTACCGACACAACAGATGATCCATTGGTTGATTTTCTCAATTCAGAGGAAGTACTTTACGTGCGAGGCTCTCTTGACAATGTTAAAGAACGTTTTGACAATGTAATCACGCAGTTTCCCACCGAATCATTTATTCGATTGACTGGAGATTGTCCCTTGGTAATGCCAAGCCTCATTGACGATTTAGTAGATGCTTTCCATAAGGCCGAAGTTGACTATTTATCAAATACGATAAAACCCACGTTCCCTGATGGCTTAGATATCGAAGTAGTCAAAACTGAAGCGTTTAGAAAATTAGACAATGCTTCACTTTCTAAAGCCGAAATTGAACATGTAACATATGGGCTATATTCAAGGGCTGGTCAATTCAGAACACAAAATTTTGTCAACTTTCAAGATTTGAGTAATCTGCGTTGGACAGTTGACTACCAAGAGGACTTAGATTTTGTTCGAGATGTGTTTTCGCATTTCACAGGCAGAGAAGATTCCTTTAACCTTATTGAGTTGTTGGAGTACCTTGGGAATAATCGAGAATTAAAGAGTACTATTGATGCAAATAGGCGTAACGAGTCACTGATTGCGATGCTGAAGGAGGAGAACTTGAATGAGTAGGTACTCTAATTCCGAAAAACAGCTTGCAATTGCCGAGTCTGTCATTCCACTTGGTTCGCAAACCTTCAGCAAATCAAGGACCCAATACCCCGTAGGAATTTCACCCCTTTATGCAAAAAAAGCAAAAGGCGCAAGAATCCAAGATCTTGATGGAAATTGGTATGTGGATCTCGTCAATAGTCTTGCGGCAATAACAATTGGCTACGGGGACAAAGAGATCTCTAAGGCGGTCAAGAAACAACTCTCCAAAGGTGTGATTTATTCGTTGCCTGGAACTCTAGAAGCTGAAGTAGCGTCTCTGCTAGTTGAACTAGTGCCATCGGCTGAGTTGGTTAGATTTGGTAAGAATGGGACGGATGCAACATCTGCAGCTGTGCGTCTGGCGCGAGCACATACGGGACGAGACCTTATAGCCGTCTGTGGCTACCACGGCTGGCAAGATTGGTATATAGGTTCAACAACGCGAGACAAAGGCGTACCAACATCCACAAAGTCTTTAACAAAAAGTTTCAAATTCAACGAAATTAGTTCACTGTCTGAACTAATTTCAAAATTCCCACAACAGTTTGCTGCCGTGATTATGGAACCGATGAATATAAGCTTCCCAGAAAGAAATTTTTTACAAGATGTGCGCAAACTTTGTGACGACAACGGGATTATTCTAATTTACGATGAAACGATTACCGGATTCCGATTTGCCAGCGGCGGTGCACAAGAGTTCTTTGATGTAATTCCCGATCTATCAACTTTTGGTAAGGGGCTCGCAAATGGTTTTCCTCTTTCTGCTGTAGTCGGTAAATGCCAAATCATGAAAGAGATGGAAGAGATATTTTTTTCAGGCACATTTGGAGGAGAGTTACTTTCTTTAGCGGCTGCGAAAGTTGTTCTCGAAAAACACAAAAAAGTGAACATAGCTGCAATTCTCACGGAAAAAGGCGAAAACCTAAGAAATGAAGTTGAAAGTATTATTAAAGAAAAAAATCTTGAGAAAATACTTTCTCTGTCTGGTCACCCAACTTGGGTATTTCTCAACTGGGCCCCCACAGATACGTATTCAGTGGATGAACTAAAAACATTCTTTATGCAAGAAATGTTCCAAAAAGGCGTGCTAATATTGAATGCCCACAACATTTCTCTTGCCTTTGGCAGAAAAGAACTCCAAATAGTCCTGAAGGCTTATTCCGAGACACTCCAAAAACTTTCCGAGGTGATTGCTTCTCAAACTCTTAGAGAAAAGCTAAATGTTGAGCCTTTAGTGCCATTATTTAAGGTTCGATAGCACTAAACTGTAGATAGATTGAATGTATGGCTCAAGAAACATGGTTACTAACCGGAGGTGCCGGTTCCCCTCGCATCACTGCCGCCATCCATGAGACCGGCACGCGCGTGAGTGTTAATACTATCGCCGCGCATGTGCGCTAAATAGGTTTGGCAGGAATTAGCCCCCGCGCTTTCAAAGTTTGAACCACCATCGGGTATCAATACTTGCGCAACAGGATATAAGGAGAATTCTTTCAGATTAGGGCAGAAGCTTTGAAAATATTTGCCTCATATAAGCTGTTGAGTCACCCGAGGAGTTGCCATGAAAGACAACTGAGAATCCCTTGTCTTCAAGATACCTATAGAGAGTCTCTCTTTCTGTGGATGATAAATGGGTATGCTCAAAATTAATGATATGAGGACTAACCACCTCCAAATCTAAACTGTAGATAATCTCAGCGTCGTAACCTTCGGTATCAATCTGAAGAAAATTCAGAGTGTGAAACTCAAATTCTTCCAACACCGACTGCACGCTCCTGGTGGGTACCTCAGAAATCTCCAGGAAGTTCTCAAGGTTTTTCAAATCTGGTCGGACGCTGGCGAGCTGAGAAATCAATTGATCCTTGAGAAATCCAAAGTGGGTTGAACCAATTCCTGGGAATAGAGAGAGTCTATCTGGCTTGACTGAATAAAATTTTTCTAGCCCATCCACCTTACCTACGGCACAATTAAGCAATCTTGTAAGGGGACGATTTTCATGAAGTGCGAGTAATGATTGAAAGGGTACTCTTTGAGGTTCAATGAGTATAGCTTCAAAGGTATATTTCTTGAGTAAATCCACAACCGGGTCACTCGATGACCCATCATTGCTTCCGATTTGTAACATCCGAAACGTTTTTCCATATTTAAGGATTTCATACTCAACTATTTTTTGTGGGTCTATCCAATTCCCATCCGGCAACGATAATTCCGGATATAGTCCCGGACGAGTGATTTTAAAGCCCAGCCGTTCAATCGCATCCTTGAGATTATGTTTCAAGCCCATAAACAAATAATTTCTTGTCATAGAATTCCTCTCAACGCATAATCCACACAGGCCAGTCTAATCTCTCTGTCACTTACCTAACGCTTACCTAATACCCTAACGATTAGGCGTCAAACGCATTAGCGAATCTTCCACTCGCCGTTTCTGCCTGTGAATCTGTAGCGTGGGCGCAGACGGTGGCCGTGACCATAGCATCTCGGTCGCTGCCAATTATGCAGCGAAATTCACGTGTCTACTTTCATTAGGGAACTTCAAAAGTATAGGATTGAACATGAAATTCTTTCGTTTTTTTTGGCAACTACTTCCAGTGAGAATAAGACAAACTGTCTTTAAATTTCGATTTTCTATGTCCAAAACTTACAAAATTTATCGGCCGACCTACGCAGATGATGGACTCATTAGCGAACACATAGTTGACTTCATGAACGAGGAACAATTCAAGAACGCATATGAGAATGGAAAAAAAACTGGAGCCATTGAATTCCATCCAGGGGAAATCCATTTCCGAGCATACATTGCTTGTTGGGCTGCAAAGCATGCATTAAGCCTGGAAGGAGATTTCGTTGAATGTGGCGTCGGCAAAGGGCTCTTGAGTAGAACAATAGTTGACTACGTTGATTTCAAGCATGTAACTAAGAAATTCTTTCTTATCGATACTTATCAAGGAATCCCAGTAGAGCAGGGAATAGAAAGTGAAGTACAAAGCATGAAAGCTTTAAACAACTTGCACTTCAACACTTCTTATCTAGAAGAAGTGAAAAAGACTTTTCGAGAATACGACAACGTAGAGATTATTCAAGGCCAAATCCCAGAAGTATTTTCTAATCATGCATTTGATCGAGTGTCCTACCTATCAATCGATATGAACAATTCGGTAGCTGAGGCAATTGCTCTGGAATTTTTCTGGGACAAATTGATTCCTGGTGCAGTTGTGTTGTTTGACGACTACGCCTACGGAGAACAATTCAGAGCTCAAAAAGAAGCCATGGATGAGTTTGCAATAAAGATGGGTTACACAATTTTAACCCTACCTACAGGGCAGGGAATGCTTATTAAAAGGTAATCGCATTCAAATTCATAAATCTAGAGCGAGGAAAATGAAGTGAAAATCGTCGCAATCGTTGAGGCAAGAATGACCTCAACTCGGTTACCTGGAAAAGTTCTATTGGAGGTACTCGGTGTACCCATGCTTGGCAGGTTGATTCATAGGTTGAAGCAAGTTTCTTTGATCCAGGAAATAGTAATTGCAACGACGACAAACCGAGAAGATGACGATATTTGCGCTTTAGCCTCGGACTTAGGAGTTCATTTCTACCGTGGGAGCGAAAATGATGTGATGTCGCGAGTATTGGAGGCTGCGCTGGAGGCCAATGCGGATGTAATTGTAGAGATTACAGGCGATTGTCCAATAATCGACACAGAAATCATAACTGATGTGATTCACCAATATCTTGAGGGGAGCTATGACTATGTCAGTAACTCAAATATCAGAAGTTTTCCAGACGGTATGGATGTACAAGTTTTTAGTATTACAACTTTGGTTGATTCGTTTAACTCAACCGCGATGGCACTCCATAGAGAGCATGTGACATTGCACATAAGACAGAATCCAGAAAAGTATCGAATACTTGATATTGCAGCTCCGCAAGAGTTTCAGATTCCAGAACTTGGTTTGACGTTAGACACTTCTGAAGATTATGCCTTACTTGAAAAGATAATTACCCACCTTGAACCCAAAAATCGATTTTTTGGGTTGCGTGAAATTCTATCCCTGCTAAACGCTTTTCCAGAAATGATGGAATTGAATCAACATGTAAAGAGGAAAGGCAATACTTAAGTGAAATCAAAAATTGTAGGAATTATAAGTAAGGACGCGGGTGCTGCTAACCAAATAGCTCACTACATCTTGAAAAACTCTGGTCAATATTTGTTTGCACTTCAAGAGCCGGCCTTGAGTATTTTTACCCAAATACTTGGTGACATTTCCATTCTTGAACTAGATGAAGTCGTGCAAACTTCAGATGAGATTATAACTGGATCTGGATGGACTTCAGATTTTGAATGGGAGGGAATTCGTAAAGGAAGGAAAAATGGAAAGAAAGTAATAACTCATTTAGATCACTGGATTAATTATATGGAGAGATTCATACGTCACTCAGAAACAAATTTGCCGGACGAGCTGTGGGTTTCGGACGAGTATTCTGAGAAAATTGCAGTTGGGTTATTCAAAGAGACTAAAGTAATTAGAAGGCCAGACTATTACCTTCAAAATCAGCTTAAACAAGTGAACAAGTTTAGATTGGCTCAATCAAAAGCAGAAGTTAGGAAAAAACAAAGGGTTCTATTTCTTTCTGAACCCCGCATCGAGTACTCAAAGTCAGGAGAAGTGACTTGTATCGACAAAGGGCATGATTTGGAAATGGAGTTTATTTCTTTAATCGAAAGCTCAATGATCAATGATCTCGACATTCGCATTCGTCCGCACCCTAGTGAAATAAAGCGTGAAACTCGAAACCACTTTTCGAAGATTTCAAAGAGTGACTCCTTAAGAACACCGCTATCAATAGACCTAGCTTGGGCGGACATTGTTGTTGGAATAGATAGCTATGCTCTGTTTGTATCGGATAACGCTAGAATTCCAACCGCAAGCATTGCTTGTTGGCTGGGACGAGATATCACGATTCCAAGAGGAAATATTAAGTTTTTGCAGAAGAGTGAATTGGTAGAGTTCTTACGTGCAGAGTAACGTATTCCTTATTGGGTTAGGATCGATTGCAGTCAAATATGATTTGACAGACTTAAGTACTCTTGGAAAAACGCATGCCCGAGCCGTTGATAGCCATAAAGACTTTATTTTGGCTGGAGGATACGATCCTTTCGAAAAGAATCGTCTTGATTTTTCAAGACACTACAACAAAATGGCTTTTGAAAATCTGGAATATGGACTTAAGAAAATAAATCCGGAAGTAGTGGTTATCGCAAGCCCAACCGAAAAACACCTTCAGAGCCTTGAAGAAATTCTACTTTGGAGTAACCCAAGACTAATTCTGTGCGAAAAGCCAATTTCCTTACTTCTTGAAGACGCCAACAGAATGGTCCGACTCTGTGCCGAACGAAACATTCCATTATTTGTGAACTATTTTCGAAACTCTGAACCATCAACTTTTCAGATAGCGAACGCGATTAATACCCGGAAGCTAACTCAACCATTCACTGGATCATGTACGTACAATAAAGGAGCAATGCACACAGCAACACATTTCTTGAATCTCTTTCAGATTTGGTTTGGGGACCCAATTGAGTTCAAATTCATTTGCGAGAAATTCAATTCTCACAATCCATTGGACCCAAATATTGAATTTGAAGTCAGGTATCAGGGAGGACTGATGAAATTCCATGTTGATATTTCATCGAACTCACTTGCTTTTCATACATCAATAGATTTCTCGAACGGCTTATTGGAATATAGAAAAGAAGGTGAAGAAATAGATTGGACCGAATCAACTGACATTGGCAATTTTAGAAATCAACCCTCTAATCCAATTGAGAAGTTTGAGTCACTCGCAAAACAGGCACAATTCAACGTGTGGAATGAGATATCGAACTATATTCACCTTAAAAACTATCGTTTGTGTAGCGCACGAGATGCAATTCGATATATCATTCAGATATCCGATTTGAGGAGAAAATAAGAATCATGTCTGTGGAACTTGCCATATTCGGTGGAAAAAAAGAGATTGATTACGAATTCCAACGGTATAACCACATTGGTGAGGAGGAGATATCAGCTGTAATAGAGGTGATGTCCTCTGGGAAACTGTCTGGCTATGTTGGTAGTTGGGAACCAGCATTCTACGGTGGTCCAAAAGTTCAGGAGTTTGAAACCGCTTGGCAAGAATACTTCGGAGTTAAGCACGCAATCGCTGTTAATTCCTGGACTTCAGGTTTAATCTGCGCGGTTGGGGCGATTGGTATTGAGCCAGGGGACGAAATAATTGTAAGTCCTTGGACAATGTCAGCCTCAGCTACAGCGATTGTTCATTGGAACGCGATACCAATATTTGCGGACATTAACATTTCAGATTTTTGTATTGACCCTGACGAAGTCGTCAGGAAAATCACAAAAAGAACTAAAGCTATCCTCGCTGTAGATATTTTTGGTCAATCTTGCAAAGTGGAGGAATTAAAGAAGATTGCGGACGACTATGGAATCAAACTAATCCTTGATAGTGCACAAGCTCCAGGATCAGTTCACTCAGGGTTTTTTACAGGCACGAAGGGCCACATAGGTGGCTTTAGCTTGAATCATCACAAACACATACACACGGGTGAGGGTGGAATAATCGTCACAGATGACGACGATTTGGCTGAACATATGAGAATGATAAGAAATCACGCTGAAGCAGTCCTAGCTGGAAGACCTTGGACTAAGCCGATAAATATGGTCGGGTACAACTTTCGATTAGGAGAAATCGAATCCGCTATTGGCACCGCTCAATTGAAGAAATTGAATAAGTTGGCTCTGCGAAGAATTGAAGTGGCGAATAGGTTACAAACTGGGCTTTCTCAAATAGAAGCGATAGAAATACCAGAGGTCATGCCCGGTAACAGTCACGTTTATTACATGTTTCCAATAGTTCTTAATCTCGAAAAATTGAAGTGTTCGAGATCCGAAATAGCTCTCGCCCTGCAATCTGAAGGTGTGCCAGGAATTACAGAAGGGTACACAAACTTGCACCTATTGCCCATGTATCAGGAGATGCAAGCATATGGATCATCCAATTTTCCATGGAGTCTTAGGGGTGAATTGGCGCAGTTCGACTACAGCAGAGGTACATGCCCAATCGCTGAGAAACTACATGAGGAAACTTTCATGATGATAGAACTATGCCAATATGAGTTCACAAATGAAGATATCGCACTAGTAGTAAAATCTTTTAAGAAAGTTTTTAGTCATTTTGACAACGACTGACGAAGCAACAATCGATTGTACTGTAATTCTCTGCTGCAGAAATTCAGAGGAGTCGATTAATCGATGCCTCAAGTCTATAGTGATAAACAAACCGAGAGAGCTGATTGTCATCGATGGCCTGTCGACGGATAAAACAGCTGAAATTATTTCCACTTTTGGTATTAGCTATGTTCAAGGATTAGGTAGAGGATTAACCGCCGATCGGCAGCTAGGCATAGACCTTTCGAAATCGAAGTGGTCATTTTTTATTGATTCTGATCATGTGCTACCGGAGAATTTTCTAGCAACAATGAAAAACCTTATTGAGGAATTGGATTACACCTTACTTCAGTCTAGGCTCGAGATATGGCACCCAATGGGATTACTTAACAAAGGCGAGAACAGCTACTACGATATAGTCCACAACTCGCCAGGTGAAGATATTATCCCAGGTATTGCACCAGCGGTCTTTCGGACTGATTTTTTAAAGTCCGGACAACCCTTAGCGATTGACGATGGCATGACGGCCACCATCGATGATACTAATTGGGCCATGAAAGCTGTGAACCTTGGTGCGAGAATTGGAATTCAAGGACCCAAAGTTTCACAATTTCACTCAAGTTCCACGTTAGGGTATTACAGAAAATTCAAGTGGTACGGAATTGGCGATGGCGAATTTTGCCAAGCGCAACCTAGACACAGAACTAAACATTACTTCCACTTGATAATCAGATACCCAATCCTTTACTCAATCAGATCTCTCCGTAAAGGTTTACCCGCGGCGATACCATTCCTAGTCATGCAGGGGTTTGTAAGAGGAATCTGGTGTGCCATAACCGATATTAAGCTTAAATTTGCTGCTTCGAAAGCTGTTGATTAACCAGCTTTATCAAAAGCGTAACGGAATCTATTTCAGGGCTCCAGCCGAGAATGCTTTTCGCTTTACGAATATCAGAAATAAGTACTGGAGAAGCATGCGCACTTTTCTCGGTTGAAATTAGTTTTATGTTCGCAGGTGCATTCAAGCGCTCCAAAACCCGTAGAGTTATTTCTCTTATTCCTTCTGCCTGACCACTTCCGAGAACAAAATCTTCTAGAGGTAAATGTTGAGACATTTTGTACATGGCTACACAAATCTCATGTGCATCAGAAATATCAAGCCTAGCCTCAAAGTTCCTTAGTGTTATTTCCTTGCTCTTTTTCAACAATACGTTGCAGATCTGATTGGCTAATATCGGATATATGAAATCACTGCGGCCAAATATTGACGAATGGTTAAATAGTATTGCTCCACACGAATTAACACCCGACAATCTTCGGTATTCCTTAATTAGTGAAAAAGTTTCTGCCTTTGCTTTTCCATAATCAGTTAATGGTGAAGGGAGACACTCTTCGTTCACAAGGCGATCGGAACTTGTGCCTGAATACATATGTGATGACAGTGCTATAACAGATCTAGATCTCAGGTTCGATTCTTGCCAGTTCAGAATATTCCTTGAAATTCCCACTGAATTCTTATAGATCTCAGTAGAATTACGCTCCTGAAATTCAGTCATCTTGCTGGAGCTCGCATGAGATGCTGCGACATGGAAAATAATTTCGGGATCGATTTTGTTTAAAACTGATTTGCATTGCTCCTCATCGGCAAAATCCTTTACTAATACCTCACAACCCGGAATCTTCTCTTGGTAATTAGTGCTCTTATGGACTATGCCAGTAACAGCATTTCCGTACTGTAAAGAAATTTGCGTGAGCAGTTTCCCGTCTTGCCCATTTGCACCGACAATCAGAACTTTCAAAAGTACCTTCCTGATAGAACCCTAATGTAAGGAATTAATCTTTGCTTAAAGAATTTATCAGTACCCAATAATCTCAACATTCGGAAGTGGAAAAATTATTCGCCCTCCTCTTGTCAGATATTCCTCATACTTAGTAAGAGCATTTTCTCTAAAATGCCAAGGAAGAAAAACTAGATAGTCCGGATTATCAGCAAGCACTTCAGAGTCTGGTGCTATCGGAATATTTGAGCCGGGGGTAAATCTTCCAAATTTGTAGGGATTAACCTCGCCAATTTTATCGATTAAGTTGGAGTCGAGTTCAGTAAAATTGAGTAAGACATTTCCTTTGGTCGAAGCCCCAAGGCCCGAAATTCTATTTCCCTGAGCTTTTAAACTTACAATTAGTCTGTGAAGTGATGCCTTCCTTTGTTGCACCACTGCCGCAAACTCAAGCCAATTGTCGTCTGAGTTTGAATTCATTTCTTCAGCTTTAAGCCATTCGACGTATGGGTCGACGTTAGTCTTTACATTTAATCTTCGTTTCTGTACCAAGATGCCAAAAGATCCACCATTGATCGCGTTGGTAGTTGCCTTAATTATGTCAAAACCAGCTTGATTCAAGATGTTCTCTAAGTCTAGGAGCGAATAATACTCGAGGTGTTCATGGCAAATCGTGTCGTAAGCACCCGACTGTCTCATCCAGGGAGCATATGATTGCTCTAGAAACCAAAAGCCCCCTTCGTCAAGAATTCCATATACGGCTTTGGCAAAATCGAGTGGGCTTTCAAGATCGTAAAACATAGCAATAGAAGTGACAAGCTTGGCACGCGATATCTTATTCTCTTCTGCAACTTCAGAGCTGAAAAAATCTCCAACGACTTTAACCCTGGGATCAAAGTATTCAATGTATTTTAAACTCGTGGGATCAATTCCAGCCGCTTGTATTCCTTTACTCGCAAAATTATTCAGGAAAGTTCCATCGTTTGCTCCAATATCGACGACTAAATCGGTTGGAGACAATTGAAGCAGCTTGATCAATCCCTCTGCCACCCTCCTCAAATGTTCCGTCATTGTTTTATTAAGCCCCGAGCGATATCCGTAGGTATCCCCATACATTTCGGATTGTGCGTAGGTATCACCAAGTTGAACTAACTTACAACTGGAACATCTCAATAGTCTCAATGGGCCTGAGGTTGAGAGTGGATCTCCTGGAGCTGGGAACACACCTGATAGTGGCTGAGAGCCTAAGTTTATAATTTCCAAAAAAGAGCTTGCTCCGCAGATCCTGCAGTTTTTTAATTCAGCCATCTCGCAACTCCGATTACTTATTGGGAATCGAATTCTACCGTGAACTCTCCCAAAATATGTCTGTACCTGGGCTCTTCTCGCAGCGAAACCGAATATTTAGCATGGCTAATTCGAAGAATACGGTTAATTCTAAAGACCATTAATAATTGCTTGTCTATCAAAATCTGGCACTAGACTTCTAATGTCGGTAAAATTACCAGTAGCCAGTATCTGACCATTGGATATGTAGTAAATCCTGTCAGCATTAATTATGGTTGATAGGCGATGGGCAACAACTACTCTTGTAACTCCATTTAGGTTTGCTATGACATTATTTGCAATTAACTGCTCTGTGGATGAGTCCAATGAAGATGTTGCTTCGTCAAGCATGAGAATCTGTGGTTTGGTACAAAGCGCCCTCGCAATTCCGATTCTCTGCTTTTGCCCACCGCTTATATTCGATCCGAACGTTTCTACTTTTGCATCGAGTCCATTTGGCAGAGATTCAACCCATGTTAGCAAACCTACGCTCTCAAGTATGTCCCAAATTTCAGAATCTGAGATTTTAGATTCCAAATTTGGCCAACTGATATTCATTCTCAATGTGCCAGCAATTAAGTGAACATCCTGAGGGACGTATCTAATTTGATTTGGCCACATTAAAACCGCAGCACTTGGAGAAAGCCCTGAGACTGTAACTTGTCCTTCGTCTAATTCAAGTATTCCAGTTAGGATGTCCACAAGAGTAGTTTTACCGCCACCAGAAGGACCAGCGATTCCTATAAATTCCCCTGGGAGGATTCGGAGTGAAATTCCTCTAAGGTTGAATAATTCACCAGGGTTATGCGTGAAACTCCCATCCACTATCTCCATTTCCGCAAAGAAATTTTTCGTCAGATTTTGATTCTTGGTATCCGGTTCAACAGAATACCCAGACGCCTGATCACCAAGTGCACTAAGTTCACCCAATAAATCTAGCGAGGCTCCACGTGCACCATTTATCTCCAGAATTGCATTCTGTACCCGCAAGATTGCTGGAATAACTCGAGATGAGAGAGCGAGAAAAAGGACGAGTCCGATAAGTACTCCGCGCGCATCTTTAAGTACGACCTGCGAGAGGGCTATTAAACTCCCTCCGACTAAAAGCCCCACTTCAGAGATAAATTTAGGTAGAGATGAAGCAAACGCGGCAGATCTCGTTGCCTTGTAATTCTGATGTCTCAACTCAGAATACTCATTGGCGATTTGGTTCTGCATATTGGCTAGGTAAATATCTCTAGAAGTCGCCAACGCATTCCTAATCAACTCAGCGGAAGAAATACCTAAAAAGTAAGATTCTGCAGTCGAACGTGCTACACGATTTTTTAGGAGACGAATTGAGATATAACCAAGTGAAATGAAAAAAACTAGGGTTGGAATCGTAACCGTAAAGTCCACAAATGACATACCTGTTATCACCAGTATCACAGAAAGGGCTTCGACCACTAATGTAGTTAATTGGCCAAGAGTTACAGTAATTCCTGCGTTTACAGCAGAAAGCGCAACACCACTAACCTGCTGAGGACTCTTTTTTCGAAGTTCACTTGGATTAGAATTGAGCATCCGTCGGACAAAGTAAGAGGATATCTCCGCTTCTCTGACTGAAAGAAATCCGATAACTCTCCGAACCAATAATGCACTCATTAGAGTCTTGACAAGTAACACGACCACAGCCAAAAGTGCGAACACAAGAGTTATGTATGTAAGTCCCTTATCTTTCAAAACTGGGATAGTCCAAATAAAACTGAGTGAGCTTGGAACACTTGTAGAATTTACAGCACTGTACCCAAGAGAAGTAACAACACCTAACGTTACTAACCCTACTAAATCAAGCAAGGCTAAAGAAAACTGTACGAATCCAACTAGCAGGAGTTTTCTTCTGTTTCCAGGGGTGAGTAATTTTAATAAGTCTAGAAGGTACGAATAACTCCCCAAAGCTCGACGCAACATGCCTTAATCATATCGGCAAGATGGTCATAATCTTTACAGGAACAAGGTTTTCTAATTTTGAAGCCTGCTCTTTATGAATGAGTTGGAGGAAATGAAGACCTAAAATCAATAAACCACTACAATCTAGACGTGATAAATCGGGCCTCGCTTGAAGACTTTGCTGATGATAGACAGTGGGAAAATTTCTATAATATTTCACCCCAACGCACGCCTTTCTCTTCAATTGGATTCCTAAATTTGAAAGGTAATTTTCACAAAAAATATGCGCTTAAACAAAAGGATGAGATTCTAGCTGCATTGATAGTACCTCTAAATGCTCAAGGGCTTCCGAAACCGGGAAGTTTTGGTTCAATGCACCAAGGGATACTTTTCAATCCGAGAGTTGACTCCAGCCCTAGCATAAAGACAGAAATTTTTCTCACTCTCTTGCGTTTAGCGGTTACAAATGAAATAAAATTCGATATCACTCTTCACCCAAATATATCTGACATACGACCTGTAAATTGGCTAAATTCTGAACTCACCGAAGGAAAGAAAATAGAAATTCACGTGCGATTCACAGGCATAATTACTCTCAGCGAATTCTCCGATTTTGGGGAATATCTAAATAGTTTACCGAAAATGCGACGTGATGAAATCCAGAAAAATTCACTAAGAATCGAACATTGCGACGACAGCTTTTTATTCGCAGAATTGTATAAGGAAAGCTTTTCAATACGAGGAATCGAATTTACTAATGATGAGTGGGTAGAATTAACGGAGATTTTTCAATTCGCTACAAATCACCCGTGCGGGAAATTGAGTCTAGCATTTGAAGGATCAATTTCTAAACCTATTGCTGGAATTATTACCATTGAAGATGCGGATACTGTTTATTACTGGTTTGCAGCGACTAAACCAGGCTTTCGCCAGAAGGCCGGAAATTCAAAGCTTTTATCTGTTGCCATCTGTCACGCACTCGAGTCAAAAAAGATTCGAGTCGACACCTGTGGAATGAACAGTAAAGAAATTGGATTTTTTAAAGGCAGTTTTGGAGCCAAACCGACTGCCACTTATCAACTTAGGTACAGCTAATTCGTGATTAAGATGGTTGTATTGATTTATAGATTCACATATATCGCTCTATATCTGGCCTTCTGGCAAATTAAAACACATCACAAAATACTTCTAAGTAAGATCTGGAATTCATTTCAAAATCCTATGGCTTTGTCCACCCAAGAGAAATTTTCCTTTCTTGAGATTCCAAAATCTCTCAAAACGCATCAAAGTAAAAAGTTCGTTGTAATCGATGAATTCCTAGTACCGCAGTGGGTCTTAGTGAATTCCATTCTCGCCCAGTCTATCTCTGAGAGTTCTGAGTCCTCAATAGCCACTTTTGGATTTAATCCGCGAAGTAATTTTTCTGACTCGCTATTTAAGTCATTTTCAGCAAACACGCATTTTATAATTCAAATCAAATTGAATGCTCTATTTCAGATCCTAAGAGATGTATTAAATTTAGTTCACTCGGTTACAGTAAATGATGAGCTAAAGTCACTTGAAATCCGACATATAAGAGTTGGGTTGGATATCTATGAGACTATTTTGCGAACGGGTATACCCACTGTTCAAGTTGGTTCACGAAGATATCTTCGATCAGCAGCCCAAGGGATAGTTGCACTCAATTTCTACGAGTGGTTAATTAAAAAGAGAGGCTTGAGTGCAGTACTCCTTTCACATGATTCATATATTGGAATTGGATTGCTTGGAAAAGTAGCTCATCAGCATCAAGTACCCGTTTATCATGCCAATCCGTATGAAATAATCCGCACAAGAGGTAATTTCGAAATTTATAAGCGATTCTTGGATTACCCAAAATATTTCGAATCGTTGAGCGAGGACTGGAAGCAGGAGTTATTATTCCGAGCTGCAAATGACCTAGACCGAAGGCTTTCAGGTGAAGTGGGAATTGGTTTGCCTCATCAGACTATGAGCGCATTTGGCAACACAGGTAATTATAGATTCGGATCGAAAGATAATCGAAAAGCGCTCATTGCCACTCATTGCTTCTTTGATAATCCTCATGCATACGATGAGATGATCTTCTCTGATTTTTGGGAATGGCTGAATTTCCTTGCTGAAAATACTAAGAATTCGAGCCTGGAATGGTTTATAAAACCGCATCGTGATTATCTCCCTGGAACTTTAGAAACTTTAGAAAAACTCATAACTGAATATCCACATTTGAAAATACTTCCTTCAGATACTTCTTTTCAATATCTGAAACAAAATAATTTTGAAGTTGCGTTCACATGCTATGGCTCTATAGGCCACGAACTCCCTAACTTAGGAATTGCAGTAGTAAACTGTGCATACAATCCCCATATCGCATATAACTTTAATACACATTGTACTTCGAAAAATGAAATTATTGCCGTATTAAATGAATTAGAAAAGTCAAGAATGGAGATCAATACTGACGGTATCTACCAGTTTTATGCGGTACACAATTATCTGATGCGCCCAGACGACTTCTTTTTTTCATCAATGAATGAGTATCAGGAGTATGTTAAAGATCCACTGAATTTTGACTTATGTAATGAATTCATCAAGCCTAACTGGAATAAGACAGCTGATAGATTTAGAGTAGTTATTGATGAATATCTCACGCAACCTGAACCAAATTCAACAGTGTATTTACTAACTGCAGGAAAGGTGCCCCATGACTGAAAAATTACCAGTATTGCTCATAGCATTTAATCGTTTTGAATATACAGAAGAAGTGATCAATGTGTTGTTTAAATATCAACCTTCTAAGCTCTATTTAGCAATGGACGCACCTAAAAACGAAGAAGATCAAACAATTCAAAATAGAATTATCGAATTAGTCTCTAAAAGCTTTGGAGATTCCAAACTTTTATTAATAAGGGGAGAGTTTAACCGAGGAACAGGATTCTTTATCCCTGATGCGATTAGCAAGTTCTTTGAATTTGAAGAATTCGGTATTATTTTGGAGGATGACTGCGTTCCCACTTTGACGTTTTTCGACTATTGCCAGCAGTTGAATTCTCGACGTGAAAACATTTCTAAAATTATGGCAATATGCGGTTCAAATCTTTTTTCAGATGGGGAACAGGGGGACGCGTACTGCCTTGGACCATTCTTCGTGCCTTGGGGATGGGCTACGTGGCGAGATAAGTGGGAGAGTTTTGATCGCAAAGAAGGAAATCTAGATCTAATCGAAAAAGAGATTAATCGAAGATGGTACACATCTGACAAACTAAGAAATCTTATGGCGCAATACATTGAAAATGCGACAAAACCCGAATCCAGAGTGTGGACAGGTTTCTGGTTGTGCTCGATGATCAGGGCTGACGGAGTAATCGCAACACCTGAGACAAATTTAGTGACCAACATTGGTTTTCAAGGACATGGGGTAAATGCAACTACAAAACTTCAACGAATTTTCACACGAGAAAGCTTCGAAATTCATAAGCCAATTTTCCATGAGACAAATAGAAGAGATCTCTTAGCCCTTGAGAATAAGTATTTTGATATTTTGAATTCTGCTTCCAGCAAGAGTTCAAAATACTTTCTCGGAATTGCTATAAAGTTATTGAAGCGATTAAAAGGTACAATGTTATCCAGAAGTAGTGAGGATAGATTTTTCTAGGTATCGATATTTAACGCCTACAAAGAGATTTACAGAATTCTTCACTATTTCCTAGAGTACGAGATTCTTGCTAGAAAAAACCAGGAGCTGCCTCAATCGAAGACCCCAAATTCAGGCTAAAGAGCAAATTCTTCAATTCATTTTTTGAGCGGACATCAGGTGATGCTATTTGACGGTTGAGGTGATCGATTCAACTTGGAGCTTGAGCTTATGCTTCAATAGTTGATATTCATACCGAAGAATCCTTAAGCTCAAAATAGTAAGTGGCTTAAGTTCCTTTAAGAGTAGATAGGGTTTTTTCCTCCAAGTGGTGATTATTACGAAGAAGACAAAATTTGAGAGAGGGTACAAGTATTTGACCCCCTTAACTCCTGACATACTTAAGGCATCATGTCGATTGCTCTGCCCGCTAGACTCGAGTGAAATCATCCCCTGATTAATTCTATGGAAATTTCCGAAAAGGGAGACATAAAAAATGATAGCCCAATCCCAACCGAAAAAGTTTTCACCAAGTTTGGGGTAATCTTGTAAATTCTCTTTTTTGTAAAGAGAATAGAACAGTGCATGTGAATTCCATGGGTCTGACAGGAATTTTCCTACACGGAAATCGAATTCACCACATAGTGACAAGGATTTTCCTAAAATGGGTTTAGACGAATTCACAAGAAATTCATGGGGGCTTGTTGACGCAGCAGCCTCAGGATTTTTGGCCAGAAATTCATGGTTAAGTTGAAGAAAATCCGCAGATCTCATGTCATCAGAGGCGACCCAGCAAAAGTAAGTTCCATGTGATCTTTCAAGCACATAAGCGAAGTTACGCGCGGGTCCAATATTTGACTCTTGTTTAACTACAATAATTCTTGAATCTACATCGGCGTAAGAGTTACAAATCTCTAAGGTGCGATCGGTCGAGTTGTTATCAGAAATAATTATTTCCAGATTTGAATAAGACTGATTTATAATTGAATCCAGACACCTCGAAATTGTCTTTTCCGCGTTGTAGACGGGAACCCCCACGGAAATTAGATTTTGTCTATTCATCAAACCTAACCCTTGACAATAATTCCATCACGGCACTCACCCATTAAGCTTCGACGGCCCCAGCGAGTGGATTTATAAAAGCCCGGGTTAGTGGCAAGAAATTCATCGACAGCGGTAAGTGGGTTTTGGTTTTTATCCCAAGGGCGATCCTTGTAGTAGTTCGCAGGCATTTCCGAAATAATCGTGTCAGCCACGATCACAATACTTCCACTTGGAATGATAGCACCTATGGATTCGAGTTCCCCGAGTACATGACCGTGAGAGTGGTTGCTGTCAAGAACTACGAGCACGGGTGCTAACGAATTTGCTAAGAAAGTTTTAATTCTGTGTCTCGCTTCCTCACTTACGGAATCCCCTTCATGAACTTCTATTTTCCCTTGTGTTATTTTCTCAGACAGCGCCTCAAGCGCATGACCAAAAATCTTAATATCGAGTCCGAGAACCTTAGATTCTTTTGAGTACATATCCATAAGGGTAGAGGAGAGCATGAGGCTGCCACCTCGAGCAATTCCGGTTTCAATAATTCGGGTAGGTTTCAAATCCCAAACAATTTCTTGCTGTAAGACTATGTCGTCAGGATGTCTAATTATCGGGACACCACACCACTCCCACTGATAACCATAACTGTGTTTATCTGCAGCTACCACTAACTCGATGGCTTGTGCCCGAAGATCCACATTCGACGCTAAGGCATCCCTCTTAGTTGCACGATCAGCTTCAAATATGGCAGCATCTGGAATATCAGATTCATAACTATCGGTATAAGACATAATGGCCCATTTCTCCCAGTTAAGACGTGAGATTCCTGATTAACAAAGAGATTCCATCTTCAATTGTTGTCCAGTCATCGAAGCCTACTGTAGTGGCAAGCTTAGTATTGGCTGAACAGATCAAAGTTTTTTGGGGAGGATTGCCATTGATTCGAACTGACCCACTGAATCCAAGTTTCTTGTGAATTATCTGAACCACCTGTAAGTTCGAATATGGCTTGCCAGTTCCAATGTTGAAAATGCCCCGCGCTTGCTTCGTTATTAAAGCATGCAGAACTCTGGCAACATCATCAGAATAGACAAAATCACGTTCCGCTAGTGGGTCCAAGATATGAAATTCTCCGCCTGCATTTAAAGCCAGCATGGCAGATTTGATGAATTTGTCCGGAGGGTCATCAATAGCGTATTGGAAAAAAGTTCTTGTCCAAATATAATCCAACCCTGAATCCTTAATCCGATTAAGTAGTGCAATCTTCGCTTTCCCATATGCGGAATCTGGAAGAACTAAATCCGTTTCTGAAATTCTGTTGGGCTGTGGAATGTAATACTCTGCACAACTTCCTAGTCCAATGACGCAACTACCACCGGACCGCTTGAATTCATCAAGAATCATGGCATATGAATTGAGCCACTGGGTGTTGGCATCAGAAGATAAATAAATACCTGGTTGAGTAATCCATGAGGCTAGGATGAGATATTCAGGTTTAGTCCTTTGAATCACCTCGTTTAAATCAGAGCTCAGCAAATCAATGGCCTGGCAACTGTGCAATGGCTCCGAAATTAAACAATTTGATTCTTTCCTTGTGCCATAAACTTCATGCCCATCACCAATCAGTCGCGGAACTAGATTCTTCCCGATGGTACTAGTACACCCAATCAGTAGAAATTTTGCCATTATTGTTCGAATCTTGGCCAGGAATTATCACGATCTGAAATTAATTCTGGAGAATGAGGCCAAGGAATTTGAAAACATTCATCGTCCCACTTAAATCCTGATGAAGCATTCGCCTCGTATGGCTTATCCATCAAATAGATCAAATTAGTATCATTCTGAAGCGTAAGATAAGCATGAGCTGTCCCGGCAGGTAAGTAAATACCTTGAAAGTCACAATCTGGACCAATCTCAACTGAGATATTCTGCAAGTAAGTATTCGAACCTATTCTCAAATCGAGGCACACATCAAAAGCCACCCCTGAAACACAAAAGATATATTTACTTTCCGCAAATTCGCCTGATTGAAAATGAATACCTCTCAAGGTGTTAGCGCTTGGATTAAATGCATAACTTATCTCTTGAATCAAGAATTTCGGAATTTCGGGATTTGATTCCCAAACTCTTGTGAAACCTCCCCGAAAATCTCTAAAGTCATCTACCTGGACACCAAACACTCCCGAAATCTCAAATGGCAACATTTTAATCATGAGAGGTAAGAAACCTTGGGTATAGCGACGAAATACTTAGTACGGTCGGACAATAAATGTTTTAAGTGAGTATGTATTTCAGCACTTAAATTCCAAGGAAGGATTAAAACTACGTCAGGTGGAAAAAGCTCCAAATGCTCTATTCCAACGACTTGAATTAATGAGCCTGGAAGATATTTGCCTTGTTTTGCGGGATTAAGATCGACTACATAGTCGATTAAGTCAGAATTAATCCCTGCGTAGTTTAGAAGAGTGTTTCCCTTTGCAGCTGCGCCATACCCAACAACGCGCTTAGCCTCCTTCTTCAACCCAAGAAGCTCCTCAAGAAGGTCATACTTAACTTGTCTACTTCGATCTTGGAAAGTTTTCCGTATGGCTTCATCCAATGGATTCCATTCAGACTCTAATGATATAACCGTCGAAATAGCATCTTGATTCAACGCATGCTCACCTAGAAAACCTACGTATAAGCGAAGCGATCCACCATGTGTGAGTAATCGTTCCACATCAAAAATCTCAAGTGAGTATTTAGAAAAAATCGGCTCCAGAGCCTCAAAACTCAGGTAGCTGAAATGCTCGTGATAGATCGTGTCAAACTGATTTTCTAGCAAGAGATTACTTAAGTGCGGGAACTCAAAGGTAATTACGCCATTGGGATGCAGTATTTCTGAGAATCCACTAACAAAGTCATGAATGTCGGGAACATGTGCAAGCACATTGTTGGCCACCATTAATTTTGGACAAATTCCCTCACTTGATAATTTCTTCGCTAACGCCAACCCGAAAAATTCAGAAATAGTTGGAACGCCTTTCTGAATTGCTGCCTGAGCAACATTCTCGGCGGGCTCAATACCCAAAACCTGAACCCCACTTTCCTTAAAATACTGAAGTAAGTACCCATCATTACTCGCCACTTCTAGTACCAATTCAGTATCAGTGAGAGCGAACCTCGAAATCATTTTTTCAGAAAATACCTGAGAGTGCTTTAACCAGGTTTGTGAAAATGAAGAATAATAGACATAATCGCTCGTAAAGAGCGCATCGCGCTCGAGTGATTCGGAAAGTTGTGTGAAACTACAGGTTGCACAAGTCATAACCTTTAATGGGTATCTAGTTTGTGGACCGGTCAAATCAGACTCCTGAATTAAATCATTTGAAATTGCAGAGTGGCCGATGTCAATCAGAACGATGCCTAATTCAGACCCACACCCACGACAATTCATTTGCCACCACTTAAAAATGAATTGATTTCTTCCGTGACTAAGTAGTTTGCATCTTTGCCATCGAGAAAAGATTTATACCATTTGGCAGTATTTAGAACGGATTCCTCTGAAGTCATTCTTGCTTTCCAACCAAGATCCTCTCTGGAAAGAGTGGCGTCTATGTTCAAGCTAGACTTTTCTGGGTATTGAGGAATCTCTTCCTGGATTTCGAGCTTTAAACCGAGTTCTTTTTGTAGCAAAGTTAACACTTCCATTACTGATAGAGATTCGGGAGGGCCAAAGTTGTAGGCGAGATTTAGCGGCTTGGGGGTGGGTGTAAGCGCATTTTCTGCGATCAGAATGTAGCCATTTAGGCAATCTAGGACATGTTGCCATGGACGAGTGGCCAGAGAATTTCTAATCACTAATGATTTTTTGGATTGTATTGCCCGAATGGCATCTGGTATCAAGCGATTCACAGACCAGTCACCTCCACCAATTACATTGCCTGCACGTGCTGAGTGTAAATGAAACCCTCCCTTCGCGACTGCGACCTTCATGGCTCTAGTGATTAATTCAGAACTAGCTTTTGAAGCACTGTAAATATCATCTCCACCCAAAGGATCTGTCTCTGTATGAAATTTTCCACTCTGATTATTCTCATATACTTTGTCTGTGGTTATGTTTAAGAGTCCAGATACTTGGCCACTTCTCAAGGCGACATCAATAATGTTTGCAGACCCCAGAATATTCGTTGAAATTGTCTCTAAAGGCTTGATATAAGACTCAATAACCAGAGACTGTGCTGCTAAGTGAAATACATAATCAGGTTGAAACTGCTTAAAAACTTTTTCGACTAACTTATAATTACGGATGTCGCCAAGTATTTCGCCTTCAAGGAATTTGAAAATTTTTGCATCACTATATAGATTTGGTGCAAGTTGTGGGGGGAGACTGAAACCACTGACTTTGGCACCCAAGGCTTCAAGAGTGCAGGTTAACCAAGCGCCCTTAAAGCCCGTATGACCAGTGACCAGGACACGCTTGTCCTTCCATATCTCTAAATCCATGGCAATCGCTTTGCGGCAATCGCCTCTTCAAGCCTCGCGAGATCTCTCAAGGTATCTACTGGTTGCCAAAATCCATGATGCTTATAAGCCTTAAGATTGCCACTCTGGGCAATTCGAGGCAGAGCATCTACTTCAAATGAGCAAGAATCATCATCAAGGTATTCAAAAACTTTGGGCGAAAGACAGAAAAATCCGCCATTTACCCAACCTCCGTCGCCAAGTGGTTTTTCAACAAATCCAGTAACGGCATTCTCTGTCAGTACTAATGCCCCAAATCTCGCGGGCGGCTGCACGGCTGTAAGAGTGGCAAAACCCTTCCCACTCTTATGACACGAGAGAAGTTGATTAATGTCAACATCACCGACCCCGTCTCCGTAGGTTAAAAAGAAATCTTCATCAAGAAGGTCTTTGATTTTGGCCAATCTTCCACCAGTTTGAGTTTCGAGTCCGGTATCGATAACGGTCACCTTCCAAGGAAGACTTCTTATCTTATGAATTGTGAACTCGGGAGCCGATAAATCAAACGTAACATCAGACTGGTGGAGCCAGTAATCAGCAAAGTACTGTCTAATTTGTTGACCCCTGTAGCCAACTAGAATGATGAACTCAGTGACATCAAATCTCGCATAATTTTGCATGATGTGCCACAAAAGTGGTTGGCCACCAGCTTCCACAAGGGGCTTAGGTCTCGATTGAGTTTCCTCACTTAATCGAGTCCCTTTTCCACCAGATAAAATTACAGCTTTCATTCAATGTCCTCCCATGGGGAATAGTATCTAAGAATCAAGCCAATTATCTAGGTGCAGTCAACTTTTCAATAGCTATTCTCCTGCAACTAAAGGGTCACTTTCTAATTTAACCATTTGGGAAACCCAGGACTCGAATGTAGTTTTTGGGCTCCAATCCAGTTGGAGGCTTGTGGAGACTATATCACCGACAAGTGCGTTTGTGTCTTGGGGCCTGAAAAGTGATTCATCGATACGCAAGTATCTTTCAAAGTTATCTAATCCTGCAGTTGCGAAAGCTATCCGGCACATTTCTCGCAGCGAATGCAATTCACCAGTCGCGACGATAAAATCACCAGGAGTATCCTTTAGTGGAATTAATCTAATTGCTTCAACAAAATCTCCGGCGTAACCCCAGTCCCTAGATATTTCTATATTTCCCAATTTAAGGTTACTTTGCTTTCCCTGAGAGATTAAATAGGCGGCATTTGAAATCTTTCTGGAAACAAACTTTTTCTTTCTTCGTATCGATTCGTGATTAAACATAATTCCCGTGGAAAGATGAAGTGCAAACTTTTCTCGATATTCTAGAATCAGGTTATGCGCGATACATTTATGCAAAGCATATGGAGAGTGCGGATTGAACTTGGATTTTATAGTTAAGGGAACTCCATCCGAAACCCCAAACATTTCAGAGCTTGAAGCGTGAAAAAGTTTAATCTGCTCTTTACCCTCTAATTGACGCCTTCTGAAAATTTCCAATAAATTTTTGACGATCCCGACATTAACTGATTCCGAAATCTCCGGAAATTTAAATGACTCACTCACCGAGCTTGCTGAGGCTAAATTATAAATAATCTCTGGCTCGTATCTGTTGATAATTTCGTTTAATTCAACAGGATCTCGCGCGTCAAGCTTTAAGTAAGTGGCACCCAACAGCGTAGGTTCGAGTTCTGAGTCAGGATAAATACTCTTGGCTAAACCGATAACGTGATCTCCAAGACCAAGATGTAACTCGGTGAGGTATTTTCCATCCTGACCAAGTGATCCAAGAATTAAAACCTTCATAATTCTTGGAGGTTCTCATAGCTGAGGTCTTTATAAACTTCTAAGGTTAGTGACGCCGTTTTCTCCCAAGAAAATTCAAGACTTCTTGAGTACCCGAGTTGGGAGAGTTGGTCAAGGAGTGGTTTATTAGCCAAAGTACTTTCTATAAGCTCACTAAGCTCTTCCGAATTGTTAGGATTGAAATGGAGTGAGGCTCCACCGCAAACTTCAGGAATAGACGAAGTGTTACTAGCTAAAACGGGACAACCTAGTGACATAGCCTCAAGCAAAGGGAGTCCAAAACCCTCATAAAGTGAAGGATAGACAAACAGTTTTGCTTCTCGGTACAAATTTTCCAAATCCTCGTCAGTGCCTTGCACGTTAATGACCTTCCCGAGAACTCCCAGAGAAGAAATTACTTCAACTTCTTGTTTAGAGAATTCTCCGCCCCCGAAGACAATCAGTTTAAGTTGTGTTCTCATACTCGGACCATGAGCAAATGCACGAAGGAGAGTATCAAAATTCTTATAACCATCGCGCTTTCCGACATAAAGAATAAATTGTCTTCTCGAATTTTCTGCACTTGAATTAACTTCAAAAACTCCAAAAGATGAAGCAAGAGGAATAACTGCGACTTTTTCCGGGTTAATATGTGAATACTCAAGCAAGTCTTTTTTAGTATTATGAGAAATTGAAATTACTCGGTCGGCCAAGGCAAGAGATGAAATTTTCTCATTACGAATTCGTCGAAATTTCGGTTTAGGTTCTGGAAACTTCTCACTGATGAAATCAAAAACCGTTACTACAGTCCTTAAACCATGGCCTTTGGCGTAACGCAGATTCTTAGAATTGTAATATGTGGAGTGGTAAATGTAGCCATCTTCTCCCAATTTTCTAATCGCTCTGCGAAAATCAAGGAATCCCTTAATACTTATAGTTTTGAAATTTGTATGAGAGAAATACCCATCATAATCCTGAGGTACAATCAGCAATATCTCGAGTTTGACCTCAGTCAGAGCCAACGCTATTTCATTAAAGTAACGAGAAATTCCACCAACTTTCTGCCCTTCCCAAATCTCTGGGCCCAGAGCAATTCTGATGGGTTTACCGCTACTCGTCACCACGACTCAATAATAGTACCTATTTGCTTAAGAATTGTGAAGTCTCCGCAGTATAATAATGCAAGTGTAAGATCGCAAGATTTGAGTGAAATGTCTTAACTACTAGGTAAATAAGGAATCTATGACCCTAGAGATCCGATGTCGATTAGTTGGAGGTGTAGGCAACCAGTTATTTCAGTATGCCTCTGGATTTCGAATTGCATCATGTCTGAATGCTAGATTTGTGGTAGACACACGTTGGATTGAGAAATATCTTCCTCATACTGATTCTGACATTAGACAGTTGGAGTTTTATAACCCAGATTTAGAGATCACAGCTAAGTCTCATGGAGACTTGAATCCGCTGTGGGACAGAATTACTCAGAAATTAGCCTCGAGGGATAAACACTTAGCAAAATTCCTCCGAATTTATTCAAATGAAGAACTGAACATTGATGAAATAGAACGCTATAAGAAACCGGTAGAACTCAGGGGTTATTTCCAGAATAGCTGGAGTGTGGAAAGCGCATTACGGGAAATACCCAGTTTTTCACTCCGGTTGGCCATGGAATCAGAGGCACTAATTGCAGCGAAAAAGTTACTGAGTAACAATTTTGTGTCAGTTCATGTGCGAAGAGGTGACTATTTGAATAAAACTAGTATTCACAAAGTTCTTACACAAGAATATTACAGTAAAGCTTTAGATTTTCTCTATAGAACAGTACCAAGAAACACGTTACTCCTGATTTTTAGCGATGATCCAAGTTACGTAGGAAATCTTTTGCCTAAAAATATAAGTTATACGCTTGCCAGCGATTTGAAGTTAAATTCCCTTGAGGAGTTACACTTGATGAGTCTGGCTTCGGGTTTCATAATTGCAAACTCAACCTATTCTTTTTGGCCCGCAATTCTTGCTCCTGACAATTCACAAGTTATAGCCCCTACAAGTTGGTTTAAATCCGGAGAACGCGATTTAACAGGTTTGTATCCCGCACATTGGGAGAAAATTCGCACCTAATCTCTTTCTTGGACACGTTTTCTGCGGTCTGATTCTAATTTGATAACGCTCCTTAAAGATGCCATTAATTCTAACTCAGTTCGAAATTTTGAGACATCTCTAGTTATGTCTCTGAGGCTATGCCCCTTGAGTTTTAGCAGTCTAATGAAATCACGAATAGTTAGCAATTTTCTTTCTGCTGAAAGAGCAGTTGTATTCAATTCCGATAGGTCTTGAAGCACACTAACGCGATACTTATCAACATCCAGCGATCTCGCTACTTCAGTTTGAAGAAAGGATGTTCTCTTTTTCATTTCCTCCGCTCGTGTCAGGCTTATGCCCGTCGGGCTCAACGTGTAACAGAGAAGGACTTGTGGCACTGTTCGCAATTCAGAAATTCTTGACAATCTGATCCAAAGCGCATAGTCCTCGGCTGGAAAATCTGAGCGGATATAACCACCAGCTGAGATGACCGCTTCCTTTCTAAACAACACGCTTGGATGGGCAGTTCGCTGATGATTTATCAGTGAAAGTTTCGTCAAATTCTCCGTAACTGCTGAGGGAATGACCCCAAGATGATTTCCACCAACATTTGTAATTTCGTAGTCACTAAAGACTGCGGATATATGGGGGCTTTCACTTATCGTGCCCACTTGAAGATTTAGACGATCTGGATGGTAGGAATCATCGATGTCGGCTCTGGCTATAAGTTCATTCGCGCTTTCAGTTAGACCAAAATTCAAGACACCAACTAGCCCTTGGTGACTGCGGCTAATTAAATTAATTCTATTGTCTACTTTTGAAAACTTTTGAAGTTCCATTAGAGAATTGTCCGAAGATCCGTCATCAATGACCAGGATTTCATCTTCGGCTCGGGCCATGGCAAGAATTGACTTCATGCCTACGGGAATTGAACTTTCAGCGTTATATACCGGTACTAGGACAGTAATAGGTTTCTGATTGGAGTTCATCAGCGAAGCCACTTACTTTCAGCATTTTTGTCAACCGCCAATATTTTCGCAGTCAAGCCCTTCAGTTGAGGGTACCGTGGTTCAAAACAAAATTCGGGCGCTAAGACATTAACATCATTGTTTGCCACAAAGGAGTTCAAGTGGCTTTCATCATGGAATTGAGCGATATAGCCATTCCCAAGGTCCATGCTGATGTTTTTTTCTAATATTGAAGCCATCGCAAGTATTTTTGTTGTGTGCCCAAACCAGCATCCCCCACACACGTAGTTTTTTCTTTGCGAGCGACGGACATAAGCAGTCGAGTGACTATTCCGTTCCCACGTCCCGACTCCTCCAAATTTCAAATACAAAACCACATCCTGAATTATTTTACTAGGGTTTCTAGAATAAAACTCAAAACGCTTAATTCCATCAGGTCGAAAATAGCCCGGATGTGAAATACATGTGATTTCTGATTCCGCCAGGGGTGTTGTGATGTCCGCTTCATTTATCGAAGCGACAAATATCATATCTGCGTCTAGATGCATCAGGTAATCTCCCACAACTTGATTCCTCACAAATTGAAGGTACTCATATCTTTTTAATGTTGGATAAGGCCAAGGTTCGTGATTAATTCGTATCACCGTTAGCCTTGGCCCTAATTTGGCAACTATTTCGGTCGGTATCTTCTCAACTTGATCGGTAAGCACCAGCCACTGAGTTCTCACAGAGCTACCTATGAACACTTCTCCTGACTCTACGAGTTGAGTCCAAAAATTAAGATATCGACCGGTAGCCACCGTAAAAATCGTTAAGCCGATCATGAAACTATCCTATACAATCTTCGGAATAAGGGAAGGTGTCGAAAAGAATGTCTGCTACACAGGTCCGTCCCGAATTTTCGATCATTACAGTAACCCTAAATTCAGAAAAAACTCTACAAAGATGCATCAACAGTCTTAAAGCGCAAAACTATAAGAATTTTGAATATGTTATTATTGATGGCGTTTCCCAGGATTCAACTCTTCAAATTATCGATGACAATCAAGACATAGTTGACACTTTAATCTCAGAAACCGATTCTGGACTTTATGATGCCATGAATAAAGGAATTGCAGTAGCGCGAGGACGCTTTGTTGGAATCATTAATTCCGATGATGAATATCTTCCTGAAACCTTAAATCTAGTAAAGAAACATCTTGAATCTAACCCAAGCGAACAGGTCATTTATGGGGATCTTTTTGTAGGCGACGGGATGCACGAGAAATTGTCCGTACCCATCAACGAAATTTCAACCAGGATGATTCCGCATCCGACAGTTTTTGTATCACTTGAAACCTATCGAAAACATGGGGTATTCAATACCTCATACAAGGTAGCTGCGGACTATGAACTGGTGCTTAGACTCCGAAATTCCAGAATAAATTTTCACCGTATGAATCAACCCTTGGCTCGTATGCATCCTGGGGGTTATTCAGCTGAGCACAGATTTCGATCAGTGATTGAGACGATGAAGCTTCACGTTAAATTTAGAGAAAATGGATTGGTACTCACATTACTCCGAGAAGTGAGATTTTTTCTTGCTTCATATTTAAAGCACCGAAATTACTAAAAAAGTCCCAGCTTCTTCCATGCCTTATCGGATATAAATGTTGCATCTCCAAAATAAATATTGCCTCCTCTTGTTTCTACCAATCGTGTGAATGAATGAAAGTGATAATTGTAAGTCATTAAGAATTTGGCGATGTCCCAAAAGTAACTTTGACCCTTGTAGTTCTTTGCAAAATAACACTCGACCCCAATAATTGAAATGTTTCCCTCGCGTAAAGCATTTATCCCACCCTTAAGAACCTCGAGGTCGAATCCCTGTGTATCAATCTTTAGAATATCTGGGCAAGATCCAATTTCGTTGACCATGCCGTCAATAGTTTTGATTTGAACTGAGTCGCTCGAATCCAAAACCCAACTTTCTGTGTTTAATGGTGCAAGGAAATCCTCGGGCTCAAGGAATGAAGAAACCCCATCATCTGAAAACTCATTGAATTGTGCTGATCCGTTTTCGGGCCCAAGTGCAATTGGAAATATAGTTGTGTGGACTCCATTAAGTTCATCCGCAACCTTTTGGATGTATTCAGTTAATCCGGGGTTAGGTTCAAAACAGTGCACAGAGGCTTGGGGAAACTGTGAGCCGTACTCAGCTAGAGATTGCCCACGGTTGGCACCGATATCAAAAATTTGTGGATTGGGGGGGGTAAGTTCATTGTCTCCCGCGGAAAGTTCCTCCCACAATTGAGAGTGGAGTTGAAACTGATTTCTTTCACTTATTCCAAAATCGCTGACAACCGCCATAGGTCAAAACTACCAGCAAACCACACGCAATCTAGCAAAATGTCCGTTTTGTCCCATCCCCGCGACAAAGTACGATGGGATCCGTAGTAGGTAGTAGAGGCACCGACGGGTGTCGCTGAAGTACAAAACCGGTTAAGAAGGAAGTCCCAAAGTGGCATTTAAGAAGTCTGCAGCC
>Ga0129324_10000311_pt1 | contig 35774 bp, 35 predicted proteins | sample CPBDNA_7_FD_96879 | JGI IMG/M metagenome (GOLD analysis project Ga0129324, IMG submission 96879) | Freshwater to marine salinity gradient microbial communities from Chesapeake Bay, USA - CPBay_Spr_15_0.2_DNA | ecosystem: Environmental > Aquatic > Marine > Coastal | place: USA: Chesapeake Bay...
GATCATTTACAGAATCGTTCCATTTTTTTGAGTAAACCCATTTTTGACTGTCTTTAAGGGTTCCCTTTGATTCTCCTTCTGGCCCATAATAATTTGGAGGCAAGTGACCTTTCATGGCACTAATCAGACTTCCAAAGAATAGCCACATTAAATCAATATAGAAGAAGCGGTGAAGGTTGATAATACCAACCCTCCTCTTGGTAGAGACGTGAACATTTCCAATACAGCTCTCTAGCCACTGTGGGCTTTTAAGAAGAAAGCTATTCGCCAACACACCTCCCCACGAATGGCCTATAAAGGAAAACTTTTTAGAACTAGTCTTGTTAAAAATAAAATTGAGGACTAGGGGAAGGTCATGATCTAGTAGGTCGTATTGATTAAAGTCTTTTGCCTCGTCTAGAGGAGGTGTTGATTGTCCTCTGGCCCTAAGGTCTATCACGAAGCAATGGAAGCCTTGCTGGCAAAGGTATGGTGCTAGTCCCTTATTATTCTTAGAGTAAAAGATAGAGCCACTTTCAATCGCCCCATGAATAAAGAGGATAGGGTGACCAGCTTTATCACCTCTAAACTCTTTTATGTGGAGGGAGTGGCCTAGGGGGGAAAGTAGGTAATGAGAGAGCGATTTCATATCTTTAATAGCTTATTAGAGAAATCAAAGAACTTAAAGGTGTCATATTATCTGGCCTCATAAGACAAGTTGACCCCTAGGGTCTTGATCGAGATCAATTTCAGGGACGAGTTGGAACCACTTAACATACTGAAAATCCACTTTTCGTTTTGGCACAGAGCTTGCTTTATAATAGTCAGGTGCAGTCAGGAAGACGGTACCGGTCGTTAGGATGATGACCAGAGTGTTCAAGGATTAAGGAATAGACCATCACGGAAGACCAATGCAGAAGGCGGAGGATTTATGACAAACAGGACGACTATCAAAACGACAAAGGCCATCAAGGGAATCTTACTATTTAGTATTCTTTCATTTTTCCCAGTTGCTGTTTTACTAGCGGATGCCAGGCCTTTAAATGGTCAAGAAATCGAGAAAATGAAAATCGAGCGGTCAATCTCCCAATGGAATGGCCTAAAGGCGGATTTATCGCAAGTCTTAAAGAAAGCGGACCGGCTCTCTCAATACAAAGCAATCAAATAAAAAAGGCTGGTTAGAACCAGCCTTTTTTTATCTCATAAATTTTTATAAAATTTAGCCGTGCTTAAGAAAACGATTTTGTTCTCTTTCAGCTTCTTCAGCATGGGTAATACAAAGATTAGTAAATGGTTGGTTTTTTAATCTTTTAAAACCAATATTATCTCCACATTCTTCACATTCACAGTAACTACCGTTTTGAATTCTATTTAGGGCTTGATCAATCGCCCTTAATTTAAGAATTTCTCTTTGTCTCATATTGAAAGTGATTTGTTGATTAATCACACTCGTTGCTAAATCTGCTTCATCTGGCAAATCTTCGGAGCTGATATGTAAGTCCTCCGTTTGTGTAAGATACCCACCATTAAGAATAGATTCTTTCATTTTAATAAGCTGTGTTTTTAATTCATCAAGCTGTGCCTTGTTCATGACATCCTCCTTGGAGCTGACCTTATTATTGGCTAAAGCGCTAGGGTCAACCCATTTTGCTTGTCCCACGCTACACTATATTTTAAGAGCGCAGTGTTACGGCGCACAAGTAAAAAAAATATGCCTAGCTTAGAGGGCCCTCCTTTTATTTAAGAGGCTTAAAATGCTCCACTAAGGGCATCTGTCCTTTTCGGCTTTGATAATTAAAAACTTAAAGATTGTTTTCCGTCTAAGTTATTGAAACTTCTTTATGTTGACATCTTTCAGACCAATTCTTAGGCTGTTTTATGGCAAAAGAACCTCTAGAAGCTCAACAAACAGAGTTATCCATTCTTTCGAAGATCAGAAACTCACACTCCCTCGCTGAGGTTATGGGTTTCTTAGAAGAGGAAAATGTTGCCGCTATTATTGAGGCCATTAGGTCTGAGAAGTGGGGCAGTCAACTTTTACCACTCTACTTCAGTCATCCTAACTCCCTTATTCGGTATGAGGTCGCCAGTTGCGATTACATTGATGAAAGCACACTAGAGTCCTTGGTAAATGATAAAGAGTTGATTGTTAGGCAGGCCGCTAGAAAGAATCTAATGAAGAGACAAGTAAATGAGCTAATGAAAACAAGCTCTCCTAAAGAGATGTCTGAACCAATGAAAACAGATGCTCCTAAAGTGATAGCTGAGCCAGTAGAAAAAAAAATAGCTAATAAGAAAGAACAAAATAGAGTGAAACCTAAAAAGAAAAAGAAAAAGGAAAAGAAAAAATGAGTGATGACAAAGCAATTGGCGTCGGCCAAATACCTTCTGGATTATTTATTGTATCTGTTCAAGATGGGGAACAAAAAGACGGATATTTGGCCTCATGGGTACAACAAGTCTCTTTTAGCCCACTAGTTGTTGCCTTTACGATTAAAAAGGATCGTCCGGGTTATGAAGCTATCGCTAGTGGAAAGCCATTTGCCATAAATATTGTAGGTGAACATGATACTCAGTATATGCGCCATTTTTGGTCAGGGTATGACCCAAGCAACTCACCTTTTAATGACATTGACCATATTATTGGGGAGTCTGGTGGCTTGATTATTAAGGCAGCGAAGTCGGCCCTTGAGTGTCGCTTTCTTTCTAAAGCGGAACCTGGTGACCACGAGGTTTTCTTTGCCGAAGTTTTAGACTCTAGAGTTCTGAATACTGAGGCAAAGCCTAAGGTTCATATTAGAAAAACAGGACTTGATTATTAATCCTCTTTAATTTTTTCAATGAGGGCGAGAACCTTATCGCCCTCTTCTTTGCTAACCAAACCAAACTTAGCGTAAACAACCTTTCCCAACTTATTAAGAATAAGAATATCATTTTCGTCATCAGCAACTTTCCAATTGCTAACGGCTTTTTTCGTGAGGTCTTTTAGGTAGAGAGTTGTGGGGTACTTCTTTTGCTTTTTCTTTAGTGCAGCGGCAATAGCGAAATTAGGAAGCCATGTTGCATCCATATTGATCATGCCGATATATTGAACTTTATCACTGGAAAAGTCTCTTTCACTTAATCGTTGGGATATTTCTTCATTTTTGTCTTTTACATCCGGGTCTACATAAAAAATCACTGTAACTTTATTTAGAGCAACAGATTCTTTAAGGCTCCAGGCACTTCCATCAAGTCTGCCGCCATCGTCACCAGAGAGGACAAGGTTTGGCAGTTGTTCGCCAACTAGGTTGTAGGCATTTATAGGGCCTAGGAAACTTATAAAAAGAAAGAATGTGATACAGAGATAATTCATTTGTTTGCCTTTGACTTCTTTTTTAGGTCTCGCCAGCTTTTACCTTTTCGAGCTCGCCAGTTTTTTTGAAATCTTTCTACTGCTTCCTTATGCTCTTTATAACTTTTTGAAAAAACATGAGTTCCATCATTTTGTGAGACAAAGTAAAGAAAGGAGTGTTTCTCTGGAGATAATACTGCCTGAATTGATTTAATACCTGGATTGGAAATCGGTCCTTTCGGCAGAGCAGGGATTTTATAGGTATTGTATGGGGTCTTTTGTAGTAGGTCAGCTTTTCTTAAGTTTCCATTAAAGCTCTCATAAATACCGTAGATAGTCGTCGGGTCACTTTGAAGTCTCATTCGCTTCTTTATGCGATTTAAAAATACTCCAGCAATCATAGGTCTTTCAAATGCAGCACCTGTTTCTTTCTCAACAACACTTGCGAGGATAATCACTTGATGTCTTGTTAAGCCTAGAGGAGCTTCTGAAAATTTTAAAGATGAGGTTTTTTTGTTGAAGACATCGACCATGCTTTTTATGACATCTTTCGCTTCTGATTTTGGAGTAAAGTTGTATGTGTCGGGATAGAGGTATCCTTCAACTCTTTCTCCTGGGATACCAAGTTGCTTCGCGAATTCTGATGACTTTGATAGGCGAACAAATTCGTCAACATCTTTAATGATATCGTCTTTCTTTAATATTTCTGCAATTTCAAAAAGGTTTTTTCCCTCTGGGATCGTTACAGACTCTGTCAGGCTTTGACCTTTTATCAAAGTGTTAAATATATCGAGCATTGTTGATTCAGATTTAATTTCAAAGCGACCAGCTTTAAATTTGGTCATTAAGCCATTCATTTGGGCATAACGGTGAAATATTTTAGGATTACTAATGAGGCCTTCTTTATGAAGGCGACCATTTATTTTAGAAAAACCTTCACCAGGCTTAATTTCAAATACGATTGATTGTCCTGAATAACTCCAAATGGCCATCATGTAATAAACCATTAGTGCGGCCATACTAAAGGCCATCATGGGAGCAGCAAAAATAAATATCCACCAATACTTTTTCATTTAAGGATCCGTTACTTTTTAGTCTTTCTTAATAACTTGTTCCTGTAGGAACTGTTCAATTATAATCGATGCAGCTAGAGCATCAATCTTTTGTAGGTCCACTCTAAAATTGTAGCGTGGGTCATTTTTCATTCGCTCTTCTGCTTCATAGGAGCTTAGCGTTTCATCTTGGAAATTTAAAGGAATTGGAGATATTCGTTCTGCCAGCTTTTCACCATATGATCTGATCTTGTGCGTCATCGTTGATTCTTTACCGTCGGTTAAAAAGGGAAGTCCTAGTATGACACGGTCAATCATTTCTTCATTTATAACTTTCATCAACTCTTCGATGGTATCCCCAACCTTACTTACGATAATTCGGTCGTATGGCATAGGGAAGGGCTCTATACCAACCTTATAAAGGGCCAAGCCTATGACTTTTTCACCATAATCAATTCCAAGTAGGCTTTTTCCACTAATTTCTAAGTAATCAATCAACTGTATTCCTTTTTTAGGGTCAAAACTTCTCGTATTGTCTTTTGTCTGACAACTGAAAAAATTCCTCTAATCTTGACATCAAACCCTTCTAGGATAATATTAAACCATTCTAATTCGAAAGACCTAAAACCAATCGCAACTTTTAACTGCATTTGCTCGGCCTGCCTTAGGGAGCAATAAACATAAGAAGATATTTTCTAGGAAAGAGTCTTAGAGAAGAATTCTTCAAGAGGAATTTTTACACTTATCAATTCACAAAAAAAATCACTAATAAATACTATACGCTACAGGAGTAGGATCTAATGCATCTCAATGATTTAAGAGGAATGGAAATTAAGAAGCTCAATGACTTGGCCAATGAGCTAAAGATTGAAAATTCAGGTGCAATGAAAAAGCACGAAGTTATTTTTGCTGTTTTAAAGGCGAAGGCCAATAATGACGGACAAATTTTTGGTGGCGGAGTTCTAGAAATTCTTCCAGATGGTTTTGGCTTCCTCAGGTCACCTGGATACAATTATTTACCAGGTGCTGATGATATTTACGTAAGCCCTAGTCAGATACGTAGATTTGGTCTTAAAAAAGGTGACTCTATTGAGGGCGAGATTCGTCCTCCTAAAGATGGTGAGAGATACTTTGCGCTTTTAAAAGTAAGCACAATTAATGATCAGACTCCCGAAAAACATAAGAAAACTGTTTTATTTGATAACCTCACACCTCTTTATCCTGATCGTAAAATTAATCTAGAGGCCAAACCAACCAATTACAGCACTAGAATTATTGATCTCTACGTACCTCAAGGTTTCGGCCAGCGTTGTTTAATTGTGGCGCCACCAAAAGCTGGTAAAACAGTACTACTCCAGGATATTGCAAACTCTATAACGGCAAACCACCCAGAATCTGTTCTTATCGTACTTCTCATTGACGAAAGACCTGAAGAAGTAACAGACATGAAGAGAAACGTTGAGGCAGAGGTTGTATCATCTACTTTTGATGAGCCAGCAAATCGCCACGTTCAAGTGGCCGAAATGGTTCTTGAAAAAGCAAAGCGACTTACGGAAGCTGGAAAAGATGTTGTTATTCTTCTCGATTCGATTACTCGTTTAGCTCGTGCCTACAACACTGTTGTTCCACCATCTGGAAAGATTCTTTCTGGTGGTGTTGATTCTAATGCTCTCCATAGACCTAAAAGATTTTTTGGTGCGGCCAGAAATATTGAAGAGGGTGGATCACTTACAATTATTGCGACCGCCCTTATTGATACTGGTTCTCGAATGGACGAAGTTATTTTCGAAGAATTTAAGGGTACAGGTAACTCTGAAATTCAACTTGATAGAAAGCTTCTTGAGAAAAGAATTTTTCCAGCACTCGACATCAATAGATCTTCTACACGTAAAGAAGATCTACTAATGGAACCTAATGATCTCGCAAGAGTTTATGTTCTTCGTAAAGTTCTTCATCCTATGAACACAATTGATGCGATGGAATTTATGCTAAGTAGAGTTACGAAAACAAAAACGAATGCAGAATTTTTAGATTCAATGAACGGTTAGCCTAAATTTACTAAATAAGGGATCCCTCCTGAAGTCTTTTGACCTTAGGGGGGATTTTTGTATAAGGGAAGATCATGTCTATATTTAATAAGCTCGAAGCTGTTGTCGGTCGTTTTGATACCCTTACCGAGAAGATGGGGGATCCCACTCTTTATGAACGGCAGGAAGAATACCAAGCAATTACAAAGGAACGTTCAAACCTTGAAGATATTGTGAAGGCCTATAAAGAATATAAGCAAGTTAAGGCAGACGTCGAAGAGGCCAAAGAGATTCTAAAGAGCGAAAAAGACGAAGACATGCGTGAGATGGCCAAAGAAGAACTCTCTGAAAAAGAATCTGAAATTCCTGTATGGGAAGAGAGACTTAAGTTACTTCTTCTTCCTAAAGACCCCATAGATGACAAAAACGTAATTATTGAAATTCGTGCAGGCGCAGGTGGGGATGAAGCCAGTATCTTTGTTGGTGATGTTTATAGAATGTACCAAAACTACTGCCGCTCACTTGGTTTTAAAACAGAAAATATTTCTGTCTCTGAAGGAGATGAAGGCATAAAGGAAATAATCTTTTCTATAAGTGGAGATAAGGTTTATTCTAAAATGAAGTATGAGTCTGGAGTTCACCGAGTTCAACGGGTACCAAAGACTGAGTCACAGGGAAGAATCCACACTTCCACAATTACAGTGGCCGTCCTACCCGAAGTCGAAGATTTAGACTTCAAATTAAATATGAACGATGTGCGAGTTGATGTTTTTAGATCATCTGGAGCAGGAGGTCAGTCTGTTAACACGACAGATTCGGCCGTAAGAATGACTCATATTCCAACAGGAGAAGTTGTTTCTTGTCAGGATGAGCGCTCTCAATTGAAAAACAAAGACAAGGCGATGAAAATTCTTACAGCAAGAATTTATGACAAAATGCTGCAAGAAAAGAATGCGAAAGAAGCTGCTGAAAGAAAAGGGCTTGTTGGTACAGGCGATCGTTCAGAAAGAATTCGTACTTACAATTACCCCCAAGGGCGCTGTTCAGATCACCGAATTGGTCTGACACTTTATAGCCTCGACAAAATTATGGAAGGTGATCTCGCAGAGGTGACTGATTCTTTAGTTGCTCACAATCAGGCTGAGCTATTAAAGGGCCAAGAGGAGTAGAGTCATCAAAGACGTTATTGAAGAATTTTACAATGAAAATTCTGAAAACTGGCGTGACAATTATCCCGGCCTTTCCTTAAGGCGACTTAATGAAGAGTTTAATACATATATAGGTTGGCTTGGACCACAATATTCACAACATCATTACCTTGAAACACCTGGACCTTACTGGGATAACTTCTCAAGTTCTTTGAAACAAGGGGTTCCTCTTCAGTATATTTCTAAAACATCTTACTTCTATAAAAGTGAATTTTTCGTAGACCAGAGGGTGCTAATCCCTCGCTCTGAAACTGAAATTTTAGTAGAGAAGGCATGCGAGTTTGTTTCAAACAGTCCAATGACCAAAATGCGTATTGCTGAAGTTGGTGTTGGGACAGGGGTGATAGGTCTATCCTTGCTTCAAGAAGTAGAAAATAAAGAATTATATTACCTTGGTATAGATATTTCACAAGATGCGATAGATGTCTTTAAGGTAAATCACTTTCGGCATGCGTTTAAGATTAGCGGGGATCATAAGGTTGACCTTCAAATAGGTGATCGTTTAGAAGGGATTGAGGATAAGTTTGATGTCATCATATCAAATCCTCCTTATATTAAAGAAAAGGACGATTTAAAACTTGTCCATAAGCAGGTTAAAGAGTTCGAGCCTCATGTTGCTCTTTTTTTGCCAGACGATATTTATGAACAATGGTTTAAAGATTTTTTTTCTCAGTCGAATAAACTTTTAAATGACGGTGGGATATTTTTAATGGAAGGTCATGAAAGTCATCTAGACCATTTAAAAACTCTTGCCCAAGAAATATTTAATAAATCAGTTGAAGTTATTAAAGACTACAATGATCAAGATCGATTTTTAAGCATAAGGAATTAATATGGATAAGTTAAAAGTAAACGGCCCTACAACCTTAAGTGGTGAAGTTATGATTTCTAAGGCCAAAAATGCTTACCTCCCTTTGTTGGCAGGTTGTATTCTCGCTTCAGATAAAATTACTTTCTTAGAAGTTCCAGCGTTGCGTGATATTCGAACAATGCATAAATTGCTTGAACATTTGGGAATGAAAATCAAAGAGGAATCGATTGGAACTTTCTCCTATCATTTAGATACATTAGAGAGCCACGAAGCTCCATATGATCTCGTCAAAACTATGAGAGCTTCTATCTGTGTTCTTGGGCCTTTATTAGGCCGCTTTAAAAAAGCAAAGGTTAGTCTTCCTGGCGGTTGTGCCATTGGAACACGACCTATTGATCTTCATTTAAAGAACTTAGAAAAAATGGGGGCTAAAATTACCATTGAAGGCGGCTACGTTTTAGCTGAAACTGAAGGACTTAAGGGAACAAAGCTTACCCTAGACTTTCCTTCAGTAGGTGCAACTGAAAACCTTATGATGGCCGCTGTGCTGGCAGAGGGTGAAACAATAATTGAAAATGCAGCTCTTGAGCCGGAGATTACTGACTTAGGCCATTTTTTACAGGCCATGGGAGCAGATATCACTGGACTGGATTCTAAAACTATCGTGATTAAAGGGAAACCTTCTATGAATGGCTGTACTTACACTGCCATTGGAGACCGTATTGAAGCGGCCACTTACATTATTGCAGGACTAATGACTGGATCAGAAATAACGGTAAAAGGTTTTAAGCCTGAACATATAGATGCGGTTATTCAAAAGCTTTCGCAAATGAATGCGCAAATGGTAGTTGGAAAAGACTTTGTTAAGGTCATTCCATCAAAACTAAAGGCCAGTAATATTGATACTGCTCCTTATCCAGGCTTTCCCACAGACGTTCAAGCACAAATATTAGCGCTTGCAACTCAGGCCGAAGGGACATCGATTATAACAGAACATATTTTTGAAAATAGATTTATGCATGTACCTGAATTGCAGCGAATGGGAGCTGATATTACGATAAAAGGTAATTCGGCGATTGTTAAAGGGGGAGCTCCATTAAAAGGTGCTCCGGTAATGTGTACTGATTTGAGAGCTTCTGCTGCCCTTGTCCTTGCGGGTTTCTGTGCCGAGGGAGTGACAGAGGTTCAACGAATTTATCATCTTGACCGGGGCTATGAGAAACTTGGAAAGAAGTTTGCCTCTTTAAACGCAACTGTAACGAGAGTAGAGGAATAAGATGGAGTGTTTATTTTGTAAATTTATTTCTGGTGAAATTAAGCCGGAGAAAGTATTTGAAAATGAAACTGTATTGGGTTTTAAAGATATTTATCCTCAGGCCAAAGAGCATTATCTCTTTATATCGAAAACACATACCGAGAATATTAATAACCTAACAAGTTCACATGGTGAACAACTAACAGAGGTTTATTCAGCTATAAAAGATTTCACAGAAAGTAATGATCTAAGCACTGATGGCTTTAGAATAGTAACGAATATGGGAAAAAATGGCGGCCAAACGGTATTTCATACCCATTTTCATGTACTAGGTGGTGAGGCAATGGGGCGCTTTGGTAGCTAGGCCTTTGCTACTGGAGACCCTCAAAAAGACAATTAAGGGCAGCTCTCTGTAGTGGGGTAAGGTCAAAAAGTTGTGCCATAATGATAACAGGGCTTTCTTTAATAGACGCTAAAAACACCACCTGACCTTTTTCAATATCCAAAGAGTAAACTTCAAATGGATTGGCAAATTTACCTTCGTAGTTTTTAAAAAGAGCTTCACCAAGCTCTTTATTCTCACTAGGGTTAGGTCTTGATTTTCCTTCTACAACAACTCTTATTAATTGGTTTTTATCACCTTCTTTTTCCGCTTTCTTTAGATGATTGTACGCAACGGTCATTTGCGTAGCACCTAAGTTAGAGCGGAGAAGATGCCATAGCTCTTCAAAAAATGCTGTACGATCATTAGGCCACAATGCTTTTAGGTGACTAAGTTGAGCGAACATATTTTCAATGAGTGAAAGGTTATTCTTAAGCGTCCATGTGGAATAAGTTTTCTTTGTAATTTCCGTGGCCGTTGTTGAGTCTAGAGAATCAAAAAGCTCTGCCGTCAACTGACTCTCAGAAACTGTTTTGATTGGAGCATACTTATTAGTTTTATTTAGCTTTTCAGTTAGTAGTTTTGCTTTCTCTTCTTCTTCGAGAAGGAGCTTGGGCAAAAGAATGCCATGGATCTCTTTGTCCTCTAGGTCTTCGATATCAAAGATTTGGGGTTTCTCAAGCTTTTCCTGATTAAAAGTTTGATAAAGTACCTGAGATTCGTTTTTTACAAAAGCTATTGAAAGATCCATGAGTTTCCTAAAAGTTGAGTTTCGCAGACTGTTATTTTATCTAAGGAAATGGGGCTTTGAAAAGGTTTCTTTTGCCCATTAAAAGGCTTCTTTAGCCCCTTGCAGTCATTTGTTATAATGATTTCATGACGTTAATGCTCCGCTTCTTATGTTTAATATTAATAACACTTTCTCTCTCTGAGGGCACATGGGCTCAAGACGAGCGCTTGTTTAGAGAGCTTCTAATTCATAGTAAAAAAGAGAAGCTTAAAAATAGGGTTGAGAAGGTCTACCGTATTAAGGCCCGCTCAAACCGCCACTTCGTCGACCTTACTGCGGATAATAGGCCTGAGAGTTTAATTACCGCCAAGAGAGATGGTGAGGATTGGCTACAGATTTATAATGATAAGGGTGAAGAGGTTTTTCGTAGTTTCTTACAAGCTTCTGGTCCTTGGAGCCGACTTTTTAAAATTCAAATTAGGCGCCTAAATGACAAGACAAAGGTATTACTTCTTTATTTTTATGAAGGAGTCACAAGGTATCTAGAGTTTCAAGGAACCACACGACTCTATTTTCTAACTTATGAAGAAAATAAACTTGAGTCGCTCAAGTTGTATAAAGGACCGTTGCTCTGGGATGAAAAAAGAGGTTTCAAAGATCATTATCACCAGAAAAAATATGAAGTTAGCTTCTATGATTTAGATGGTGATAGGACTAGGGAAGTTTCCATTTCCTATGGAAGAATGAACCGTGTTTTTAAGTACCTTGGAAAAGGTGAATGGTTTAACTTTGATGACCAAAACAGCCTAAAAAGCTTTTAGAGACAAAAGCTAAGAGGCCTTCGGTAAGCTTTGATCTTCTTCGTCTTTCTTTCTTTTTTCTCTTTCTTGGTTGAGATCAACCGTATTGGCCGTAGCAGAATGAATTGGATCAATACCTTCATAAGTTTGGAGGGATTTGTTATCAAGACCTTTCATGATTGAGTACCACAGGACAAATGGAAGGCTGATTAAACTAAAAAGAAAGAGATAAGTAGGCCAAGACTTCTTTTGGCTTCTTGTCTGCTTTATCAGCAACCTTTCAGCTGGTTCTCTTGTTGCAATTAAACTTGTTTCTTGTACAAAATCACTCTGACGCCAATTAAAACCAGGGTCCTGTTTGGGACTGACTTCCTTATACTCATCAATAGAGATACCTGTTATCGGCTCAACAGCTGGTGAGCGACCAAAGGTCGCTACAGAGAGAAGAATGAGAAAAGGAATTAAGATTTTAGCGATCATAATGAGCCCCTTGTATAATGTCCTTTTCGGCACATTATGGGCCGTAGATAAGGACTTTTTCACAAAATATAAACAAATGGAGGACGAGGATTATTAGGTAAGGCTTTGATATTACTGTTAGAAGAGCCTCTCTAATTATTATAAACTATCTTTGATAGAGATATCTATCGGGGTAAAAATGTCGATTACTCTCTAAGTTCCAGATATCTTAAGGAGCATATGCTGATCTACAGAAATCATTTGTCCTTTTTTTAAAGCCAACCAAGTATTCTCCCCACTTAATGGCTCTGAGGAGAAAATAAGATGATTAATGTAACCCGTTTTGGTTTGAGCCTCACATTCAGGGGAAAATGAGGGACAAGAGTCTCTATCGCCACAGCGAGTTTTATAGGCAGAGTAATAAAGGTTTTTACCGCCTTGATATCCCACCATATTATTCCCATTGGTTAAGATAAATGTGTAGTAGGTCGCATCTTCACCGGAGTCATCTTTTAAGGCAGGTTTACCTGCAACTTTAAAAAGCTCTTGCATAGATTCATTAAGAGAATCAGTTAGAAGTGAATGCTCTATAGACTTATCTCCAAGATTACATTTTGTAGAAAGGTGGGAGAGAAGAAAATAGAAAATAAGCTCACTATCTGTTTCTCCAAGTATAAAACGTCTTAAAGAGGGAGAGACTCGCGCCATAAGCTCATCTCTTTTGTCTTTAAAGTCCTTTATATTGCCATTGTGAGCAAAAACCCAATTGCCATACTGGAAGGGGTGAGTGTTAAGAATATTGTTGTTACCAACAGTCGTCTTTCGGATATGGGCCACAACTGTTTGAGAACTTACTACCCCTGATACTCGTTTAAATATCGCATCACCAATAGCGGCCTGAGCAGACTTTACTAAATGTGGACTGTTTTCAACATAGTAGGCAACTCCCCAACCATCAGGGTGTGAATCACTTTGAATACCTAGAGCATTCTCAGCATCTACCAGGCTTGAATGAACCTGACTTTGTATAACTGATCTAAAACCAAATAGTCTACACATACTAAGCTTATCGGTTTTCTTAATGAGGGACTTAAGGCTTTAAGCTTTTAAAGTATTGATAACTGAATTAGCTAGCTTCTTAAAATCTTTTTCTTTTTGTAGCGTGTCCATCCATTTTTCACCACCACATTTTTTTACAATATAATTTGTATTCATAATAGTAGCAAAGTGAAGAATGTTGGCGAAAAGCATTCTCATCGCCCATTCACGATCTTCTTCCGGTACTTTTTCTCCAACATCTTTTGTTATGACTTCTAAGAGGGCCTTTCCTCCAGGTGGACCAAAAGGTTCATCTCCAGCATTAAGATTGTCGTCCTCGGGGCAAAGATGATCACTTAAAATCATCTGAAATGAATTAATACAAGCCGTTCCATTATTCTTAAAAAGTAAAAATATCTCGAAGGCCATTTCGGGGGTCTTCATACCATCTTGTTGTGATAGCTTTTTTACTTCGGACTCCATCCAACGGTAGTTATATTCAAATATTTGATGAAGAAGATTGAGCTTATTTTTAAAATGATAGTTAATAGAGGCAACATTTACTTCAGCTGTTTGAGCAATATCTCTTATTGAAACACCGTCGAAGCCCTGGCGAGCAAATAGCTCATTGGCGACGGCCAATATTTTTGTTTTAGTATCAGTAACGTCAATATGACTTTCACTTATATTAAAGATAATATCTCCTAAGCATTAATTGAATTCGTATTTACCGCTTTCTTTTTCATAAGAAAGCTTGGTTTCCAATTAACAACATCTTCCAAAATAGCGTAGGCACAAGGAACCCAAATTAATGTTAAAATTGTTCCTGATGTTAAGCCCCAGGCCATGGCCAGAGTCATCGGGACAAGTATCGCGTCTGTTCCTCCAATACCGTATGCCGTTGGGATTAAACCACCAATTGTCGTTAATGATGTAACAAGGACGGCCTTCAGTCTAAGGCCAGAAGCTTTTACTAAGATCTCATGTAGCTCCATTTTTCCTTCTTCTCTCATTTGATCAATAAAAGAGATAAGAACAATCCCGGAGTTAACGATAATTCCACCAAGACCAATGATACCAATAAGTGCTAGGAAACTTATCGGTCTTTGATGGGCCCAGAAGGCTATTGAAAAACCAAGAAGGCCAAGTGGAATAGTCGTCATGATAATTGCTGGTCTTAAAAAAGAGCGAAAGAGGAAAACAAGTAAGGCAAAAATACCAATTAAACTTAAGACGAGAGCATCCTTAAGAGAATCGAGAGACTCCTGTGTACTTTCAGCTACGCCTCCAAAAACTAAAGACACTGAAGGAAAGTCTACTGAGTACTTATCATAGAGGTTAGCAAGTATTTTATTGGCTTTAATCGCTGTTATCAATTCGTCGTTTACATTTCCAGTCAACGTTTTCGAGCGCTTAAAGTCGTACCTTTTAATATGAGGAGTGCCCGCTATTTCATGAAATTTAGCAATACTTCCTAGTGGAACCAAGTTATCCCGGTTGTCCATAATCATAAGATTTTCTAGGTCTAAAGTATTCTTCCTAAATGGCTCTTTAAAACGAACCATCAAGTCTACGTCTTTATTGTCGAGAGTTACTGTGGACACAATAAGTCCAGCAATCGCTGCTCTTACTGTTGAGCCAATACTATCAACATTTAAACCAAGCTGGTCGGCTTTAACATAATCTATATCTATATAGACTTCATTATCTCCAAAGACATCATCAGTTTTTAGGTCACTAATTCCTTTTGTTTGGGCGAGCTCATCTTTTATTTTTCCAATGAGCTCATTTAGATCTTTATTGGAGTTAGAACGAAAAGTCGCTTCAATATCATTTCCAACTGGAGGACCATTTACCATGGCCTCAAAAGAAATATTTGTCGCATATTTTTGCCATGCAATTTTTCTAAGTTCCTTCAAGGCTTCAATATGACTTAGGTTGTTTTTAGCCTCTTCAGTAACGTAAATTGTCGCCATTCCGACATTGTTACCATCTTTGGCCTTAGGGTCATTTGGTTGCATTTTTGAAGTGCCTGCACGAGTGATAATATGATTTATACTCTTACCTAGGGTCTTTTCTATATCTGCCGCAAGTAATTTGAGTGAATGATTTGTCTCTTTTAAACGGGTTCCATTCTCCATTTCAACACGGGCAATATAAACCTCCGTTTGGTCTGGAGGAAATAAAATAAACTTATTGGCCACGGCCATTAAAAAGATCGATAGAGCAAAACTTGCAATAAACCCTAGGGAGATGAAATAGCGGCGACGTACACACCACTCCATGAGTGTTTCAAATTTCTGTTGAAACCTTTCGAACCAATCGGAATGACCTTCTTCAACTTTTTTTACTTTACCACCACCTAAAACTAATCTCATAGGAAGAAGAAAAAAGGATTCAGCTAGTGATGCAATTAAGGAGATCGTAACAACGATGGGAATATATTTAATAAATTGACCCATAATTCCTTTTGTCACAAGCATCGGAAGGAAGGCCGCGATAGTAGTAAAAGCCGTTGCAGTAATTGGTAGCCAAAGCTTTGTTACAGATTCAATGGCCGCTTCCATTGGGGTCATACCTTCGCCTTGTAGACGAGTGAAGTTTTCAGAAATAACAACGGAGTTATCAACAAGCATTCCGAGGGCAATAACCAGCGCTAGAATGGTAATAGCATTTAAATTCATGCCATAAGTAGGCATGAGCCCCATTGTCGCCATGATGGCCAAGGGGAGTGAGAGTGAGGCCATTAAGCCAATTCGACCAGGTAGAAAAATAAAGAGAAAAACCATGACGAGTAGTAAGCCTGAAATAGCATTAGAAGTTAAAACATCTAATCGATTTGCCACTTTAGTCGACTCGTTGTTGTAAACTTCAAAGCTATATTTGTTACCATAGCGTTTTCTAAACGATTCAAGCTTTTTATCGATAGAGTTAACAAGTGTTATGGTATCAGCTCCACCTTTTTTACTTACTATGATTAATGTCGCTTCTTGACCATTGTGTCTGGCCTTAACCTTAATATCCTCTTCGGAGTCTTCAACTGTGGCAATATCTTTTAAATAAACTTTTTGTCCTGAGAAATTAGAACGAATAAGAATATTGCCAAGTTCTTCGGCATTTTTAATTTTTCCTTCTAGTCGTAGGAGCTTTTGCTTTTCTACATCTTTAAGATTCCCTCCAGGAACATTAACATTTCTTGCTTTTACTTTTGCTAACACTTCACGAACACCAATGTGATATTCGTTTAGTTTGGGGTAATCGAGTCTTATTTGGAATCTACGAGGAGCAAAGGCCACAAGACGAGCTTCTTTTACAAGTTTATTATCTTCAAACTCTTCTTTTAACAAATCTGATATTAGATCCCTTTTTCTATTGTCGTTGTTCCCGATGATCGCAACTTCTAATACGGGAAATTCCTCAGACTTTATCTCAGTATAGACAGGATCATCTAATAGATCTTGAGGTAAGCCAGTAACCCCATCGATTGCTCTTTGCAAGTCGGCCATGACTTCATCTACGTTCTCGACGTTATCCATATCAGCACGAATGTAAATACTCGAGAGTCCCGATTGCGATACAGAACGAACATCCTTTATTCCAGAGACTTCTCTGATCTTATCCTCAATAGGTTTTGTAATTTTAGTTTCAATATCTTCAGCGGAGGCTCCATCGTAACGAGTCGTCACAAAAGCTTGGGCAAAATCAACTGTCGGAAAAGACTCGGAATTCATTTTACCAAGACCTTGGAGGCCGAGAATTAGTACACCAATTGTAAGAACAATCGTAAACTTTGAGTTATTTATAAAAAATTGAGTTAGGGCTTTCATAGTTAATCCTAAATATTATTAAGGGGACAAGGTGTATCTGTATAAACACTTAAATAATCAATGATTGTGTTGATGACCGCGAGCTTTGTTCTTATTTCGTCTAAATTTGAATTTAGATAGGCATCTTGTTCTTGAACAAGTTGTTCAACAGTTAATCTGGCCTGGTTGTATTTCTTTTTGGAGGTCTTAAGAGAGATTCCTAAAAATTTTGTATTATTTTTTTGATTACGAATAATTTCTTGTAGTAGGGCTATCTGACTAACTGTTTGGGTATGAAAGGCTTTAATTTTTGCAAGTTCCCTTTGCTTTTGTGAACGAAACTTAAGTTTCGTCGCTTTGTTTAAGATCTCTCTTGTTGTCTTTTTCTTACTCTCTAATGGAATACTAAGGGTTAAGCCGACAGCAACATTCTTCCTACCGTTTTCTTGTAAGTCATCAATAGAATCAGAGCCAGAGTTGGCGCGACCTTTTAGCCCGTATTCTGTTTGCAGCTTAATATCAATATCGTCATAAGTATCATTAATCTTTTTCTCAAGTTTTGCCTGACGGTCTAGGAGGGCCACTATTTCATCATATTTTGTAAATTTCAGGGGGGGCTGGCCTTCGCTAGCGATCGTTGCTGTGCATGCCAAAACTTTGGTGATCGTGTCATCAATATTATAAGGCTTTAATTTAACTTCACTTAGTGCGATATCTGGTAACAGCTCTTTCAAGGCTTTTACAAGAGAGGCCTTTTCGTATTTTAAGGAGATAATACTGGCCTGTTTTGCAGATACTTGTGATTGATAGCGTGCTACCTCACCCGAGTCGGCTATGTTATTTCGCTTTCTCCTCTTTGCCTCAGAGACTTGTTTAATTGAACTCTTAAGGAGGCCTTCTGAAATCTTTAGAGCTTCTTCGTTTGCAACAATACTCCAATAAATCTTTCTAAGGGTATTATTGAAAGATGCTAGACCTATTTGATTTTGCCACTTCGCCTGTTGGCTATAAGCAGAAGCCTGATTCATTTGAGATTCAGTTCTTTTAGAGAATAAATCTTTCCACAGATTCACGCCGAGCTGAAGACTGACTCCTGCCGTACTCGCATTTTGAACAAAGTTATTTGAAAATTGATCCGCAAATCCCCTTAGGCCAACCGTTACACCTGAAGTAAATCTACGACTTATTCTTACGTCATAGTTTTTTAGAGGGCTGGTGACTGGGATAAATGTTGCGAATTGCTTTTCATCTGTCTTGTAATAGGAGGCACTGGCGTCGAGATTAGTATTAAACTTATCGTCGATACCTTTTTCTTGGGCCTGAGCTCCAAGAAGAGCAGCATTTAGTTGATCAACAGATGGTGGATTCGACTTTAAACTTTCTTTAAGAAAGGCTTCATCGATAAACACAGTCTCTTGGCCTTTAACGACAAAAGATAATAGAAAGCACGCAATAAGGATTGCTGATTTAGGTGTCATAGTAGGAGAACCTTTTATAGTTAAACACTTGTTTGAATTAAACATTTGTTTAAATTTAGCGCTTAAGTAAAAAAAGTTCAAGAGAAAAGTTCTGTCTAAGTGTTCGATATTATATGAATTTCGGTTTTGTCTATTTCTATCAGGCTTCTTCGAGTTTCTCGTAAAGCTTCATAAGCTCGTCTTCTTTCTCGGATTTCTTGAGAGATAGATGAGCAAGTTTGTCAGCCGTTTCAGCACTTGCTTGCAAGCTTCCTATGTCATTCATTATGTTATCTATCTTCCCAATAAAGGCCTCTATCTCATCAATAGATTTCTGAATATCAGCACGATCAAATCGATTTACCTTGGTCGTTTTCTCTGGAGCCGGTTCCTTTTTGTAGGTGGTAGAAGGTTTCATTTGTTGAGCTGGGTCCTGTCGATCTAGCTCTCTTTCAAGCGCCATTGCTTCTAAATAAGTTTCGGCCTGGTCATAACCGCCTTCAAAAACATCAAGGAGACCATCTTCTAAAACAAAAAGTCGGTTAGTGGTATTTTTAAGGAAAGCTCTATCGTGAGAAATTATAATTACAGAACCCTTAAAGCTTTCCAATGTTTTCTCTAGGATAAGAAGAGTTTCAAGATCAAGGTCGTTGGTTGGCTCGTCAAAGATCCAAATATCAGCACTCTTCTTAAGATTCAGTGCCAATTGTAAGCGATTCCTTTCCCCTCCAGAGAATGTTCGTAGAGGTCTATGGATTTCATCTCCATCAAAAAGGAAAGACTTAAAATAGCTCATTACATGCTGTGTTTTACCATCGGCCAATGCAACTTGATCAGAGCCATCACCCAAAAGTTCATAGGGAGACTTTTCTAATGGAAGCTCATCTCTTTGTTGTGAAAATAAACAAACGTTTAAGTCAGGGCTTGTTTTGATATCGCCTTCAAAACCCTTTAGCATTCCTGAGAGCACCTTTAGAAGAGTCGTCTTTCCGGCTCCGTTTTCTCCAATTAGCCCAACTTTATTTCCTCTATAGATACTGAAGTTTAGATTCTCAAAAAGTGGGTCTTTATGAGGATAAGAGAAGCCTAAGTTCTTTGCTTCTAAAATGACTTTAGATTTCTTCTTGCTTTGATCAATATTGAGTTCAAGCTCTCTTCTGGCACCTTCTTTCACTGTACGGATATTTCTTCTTATATCATTGAAGTTTTCTACACGCTTTTTAGAACGAGTGCCCCTTGCCTTGATTCCTTGCTTCATCCAAGCATCTTCTCTTCGAAAACTATTCTTCAGTCGGTTGAGAAGGAGTAATCGATCTTTTTCTCTTTGTGCCTGTTGTTCAAGAAAGTCAGTATAATTGCCTTCAAAACTTGTGATTTTCTTTTGATTGATTTGAAAAATTCGATTTGTCGTTCTTCCAAGTAAGTAGCGGTCGTGAGTAGTAAGAATAAAGGTTTTATCGCTAGAGAGAAGTTCTTGTTCAAAGAGACGGATAGTATCAATGTCTAGGTGATTGGTTGGCTCATCGTAGAGAATAAGTTCTTTATTCGCACTTAAACCAAGCGCCAATAGAATTTTCTTTTTTTGGCCACCACTAAGATTTTCAAGCTGTTCTTCAGTATCAAGAAGGTTGAGACTTTTACAATAAGATAGGAAGGATTGTTGAAGGTTCCAAAGGTTGTGATCTTCCATTTGAACCAAAAGATATTCTTGGCGCTTTAAGTCCTTTTCATTGCTGGCTTCAGTAAGTCGCAAATTTACAGTATCAAGCTCATCAATAACTTTTTTCCCTTCAGGGTAAAAAAACCAAAAGACATCGTTTATCGTTGTTTCTGTTGGGATATGCGTTGGCATATCTTGAGGTACATGAAAATAAGAATACTTTTCATTCTTATCAAAGGTGAATGGTGGGATCGATTGGTCGGCCCCAAGTTCTCCCTCTAGTATTTTAAAGAGTGAGGACTTTCCTTTGCCGTTAAGACCAAGTAAGCCAATTCTGTCCCCTTTTTTAATGACAAGTTCTGCGTCCTCAAAGAGGGCCTTGCTGCCAAAACTAAGACTAAGGTGACGAAAAGAGCATAATATCAAAATGGCCTCCGGCTAATTGCCCAACAATTATAATAAGTTACTTATTTTTCAAGTATATAATGAGTAATTCTTAAACCCCTTTCTCGTGCCTTTGTAAACCTTAGTTTAGGCAATACTTTCCCTATGGCCAAAACCTTATGACGCAAAATGTATAATATTTAGAGATGTAAGCGAATAGCTGATCTAATAATTCGATAAAGGGGCCGGCCTTATGATCATGCCTGCGATTGCCACAAGGACTTTTAAGATGTTTCAGGAGGAATCTTCCTTCCGAAAGCTTGTTAAGCGCATGACTCAAAAAATCTCTAAGATTAGTGACCCCGTAAAAAGGGCCCGATTTGTTCATAGAAAAATTAATGAAGAAATTGAATCTCAATTTAAAGATCAAATGGTTGAAAAATTAGTTCAATGTAAGAAAGGTTGCTCAGCCTGTTGTCACTCTCAGGTGGCGGTAACTCACTCAGAAGCTTTGTTGATTGCTGAGAAGGTTGAAGAGGGGGTTGGGATTGATTATGAGAGACTTCACCTCCAGGCCAAGGCTGGAAATTCGGCAAAAGATTTTTTTCAATTAACATACGAAGAAAGGGCCTGTGTTTTTCTTAATGATAAAAACCAGTGCAGTATTTATGAAGATCGTCCTTCGGTTTGTCGAACAAACTACGTTTTAAGTGATCCTAAAAATTGTGAAATCCGTAAAGGGCAGAGCCCGTCAGTACAGCTTTTAAATACTTTTAGCGCAGATACTTGGGTTTATAGTTATTTTAAATTGGGCAATAATAATGGGGCGTTGGCCTTTTTACTGCAAAGAGTTCTTAAAGAAAAAGATAACCAAATTAAGTTTCCCCTCTCAAAAGAATACTAGTACAAAATCTCTAATTTATTGTGATAGCATTCGTCTTCAATTTATTTTGGAGGTTACCGATGTTTAAAATGTATGGAATCCCTAATTGCGATACAGTGAAAAAGGCGAGAAAGAGCTTAGAGGAAAAGGGACTCGATTATGAGTTTTTTAACTTTAAAAAAGAAGTACCAACCTCAGAAATGTTAAAGCGGTGGGAAAATTTTTTCGGAGAACTTCCTGCGAATAAGAGAGGACCCACATTTCGTAAAATCAAAGAATCCTATGAAGCTGGCAACAAAGCCGCTCAAGAAAAATTACTACTTGAAAATCTATCGGCGATTAAGCGACCAATTCTTGAAAAGAAAGGCAAAGTGATTGCTATTGGCTTTGATATAGAAGTTTACGAAACCCTTTAGCCACCACCTAGGCAAAAAATATTGATTACGGCCTTTACTTCATTATGATGAAAATTATGTGTCTCAATGATGGAGGGCTCATCAAAATAATCGATGATAAAGGACGCATCCGGCACTGAATGCGCAAGCATTCAGCGAACCCTACAAAGACCGAATCCTGCGTGACTTTTTAAAAGCTATGGTTTCTCGAGTCATTAATTTTTATAAAGGAAGTATTAAATGGCGCATTCAGCGAACCCTACAAAGACCGAATCCTGCATACCTATTTAGAAGCTATGGTTTCTCGAGTCATTAATTTTTATAAAGGGAGTATTAAATGGCGCATCCGGCAGGATTCGAACCTGCGACCATTCGCTTAGAAGGCGAATGCTCTATCCAGCTGAGCTACGGATGCGTATTTAAATGACTGTGCGCGTTGTTGCAGTCTGAAATAGTCAAATTAGTATTCGGAATTTAGGGGCTTTAACTAGAGTTGTCAATAACTTGCCTACCAGTGGGACGGAATTTATAGGGCCTTTAATTCTTTCGTGATAAATTATAGGCATGGAAATTTACTCAAAGAGCTTTTCTGCCATTGATGACTTGAAAAACTATATTCGCTTAAGTGATGCGACATTCTTTCATGGTAACCAAACCTCTACAGTAGTGCCTTACGATCGCCTAAAAGAGTATGGGCAAGAGCAGGGCTGGGACTCGATGACCCTAGGAAACCTTGGTCAGCTCCCTGAAGAGTGTACTCTCGATAAAGACAATAACCTTGTTATACGCGGCCCTGTTACTTGGAAGCAGGCCCGAGAGTATTGTCGCTCCAAAGGGCGAAATACCATGACCTCGCCAACAGAAGAGTTGGCCGCAATTCTAAGTGGGGTGGCCACAAGCTGTACGGGTGAGAGATGTTTTGGTTATGGAACCTTAAGGGAACAGTTAATTGAGTGTATTTACCTTGATAATCAAGGGAATGAAAAAAAACTAAGTTCCCATAAAGATCTTAAAGATCATGAATTTTTTCAGACAGAAGAATCCCAAGTTATCTTGAAAGACTATCAAGACTCTTACCTTCAATATATTGGGTTTAAAAATGCACCCTTTCCAAGACTAGAAAAAGAGACTGACCTAATGACAGGTACTGAAGGGCAGCTCGGTGTTGTTATTGAAGGAATTTTTAAAACAGCTAAGTTAGAGAATGTGACTTATATATTCTTAGCTCTTCCTAAGTGGGAAGAAGATGCTTCGATTCATTTGGATGTATTTGATAAGGTACAGGGTTTTCGCGACAAAGTTTATTCATGTGAACTCGTTGATGAAAACTCCTGGAGTTATCTGTCAGATGACCTTGTTCCTCGAAAGGGTAAAGATATCGTCTTTTTAGAAATTGAAAATATTCACTTTGAAGAAGTATATGAGAAAATTCTTTCTCAATTTCCGCAATTATCTGAAGATGATATTTTCGAAGTTCCAGAGTCAAAGTGTCGTCAACTGAGAATGGAAATACCTCGCGCTATCTTTGAGGTAAACTCTAAAATGGGAGTCACTAAGAAGGGGACTGATGTGCAAGTCCTGCCCCGTGACTTTGCGGGCCTTCTTGAATTTTATAAAAAAATGGCCAGAGGTGATGTGGCATACAATCTCTTTGGGCATTTCGGCGATGCCCATCTCCACTTTAACTTTATGCCAAATCCAAATGAGACTGATTCGTGCCAAGAAAAACTAGAGAGTCTTTACCAATGGGTCTATGAAGTTAAAGGTTCTCCTTTTGCAGAGCACGGAATCGGTTTGATTAAACAGAAGTTTATTCAACATTTTTATACACGAGCTCAGTATGAAATGTTCTCCTATCTTAAAAAAGTTATGGATCCAAATAATCAGTTTTTTCCGCAAGGATTTATGATGATGAGAGAAAAGGTATGACCGATATTATTAGGGCTCAAGTAGTTAGATCTTCTCAAAGACAATTTAGCTGTAAATTAGCTACTGGTGAAATTATTGATGCCACGGCAAAAGGTAACCAGTTGAAGGGGGACTCTATCGTTGTAGGTGATAAGGTCGAAGTTAGCATTATGGATGGTTCTAAAGACTATCAAATTGATAAAGTGTGCGAGCGAGAAAGTGAAATTTTTAGAGTATCTGTAAGAGAACAAAAGAAAAAGGTTACCGCTGCAAACTGTAACCTTTTAGTTGTTTTATCTTCAGTTTCGAAACCGGCCTTTAAGCAGGGAATCGTTGATCGATTTTTAGTAAGGGCCTGTCAGTGGGGAATTCGCCCGATTGTGGTTTTTAATAAGTGTGACCAATTAGAAGACCTCGATTTAGAATTTGAATCAAAGCGTCTTGAGCCATTAGGTGTTGAGTCCTTTGAGATTTCAGCATTGGAGGCGAACGATTACCGGCCTCGAATTTTAAAGAATGGTTGGGATGAACTACAAGTTGTATTAAAAGGAAGAACAGCTATCTTTTTAGGCCAATCAGGCGTGGGCAAGAGTCGCACGATTTCAGCCCTCTCTGGGGGAACGGTTGACCTTCGCATCCATGAAGTCGGTAAAGTTGGAAAAGGAAGCCACACCACCACTTGGTCTGAACTAATTGAATTACCCCTTTTTGACCTTATTGATTCCCCTGGAATTCGCTCTTTTTCCTTAGAAGATATAAATCCTGATGATCTTCTTGCCCTTTTTCCCGATCTTGAGGAAGTTGCCACTAGGTGCAAGTTTAACGATTGTCAGCATGAAGAGAACTCAAAAGGTTGTGCATTCCATAATAATGATTGGGATGAATTTACAAAAAGACGTATATTCAGTAGGTTAAGGTCTTTTTCCCGCATAGTCGAAGAAGTTTCTCAAACTCCAGTATGGAGCAAAAAACTTTAAGTCCCCCTTCTATTATTCCGATAAGTCTCTTAGATGATTGCCCACTCAAGGAGACATAAATGACCGATAAGGTATTGGATTTTTTAGAGAAAAGAAAAGAAAACATCGAGCAAAAGCGCCGTCAGTTTGAGCGTATTCTCTTTAATAACTTCCTTGGTGCTTATACTGTCGTTGATCAGGGTGGTTCGATCTATCCTGTAAACCTAGTGGATGTTTCACGAGAAGGTTGTCTCTTTCAAATTCCATGGAATGTGGATCGAGACACAAAAATTGCTGAAGGCACTGAGATCACGATGAGAATGTATTTTACGAAGAATTCATTCATTCCTGTAGTGATGGAAATTAAATATGACCGAGAATTCATAGACCAAGACGGCCTAACTTATATGCAGTATGGAGCAGAGTTTGATACCTCAATGCCTAGTTTCTCAGCTGTAGAAACCTTTATTGAGTTCATGTATAAATTTGCTGAACACTCAAGCTTTGATAAAGGTTCGAATAAAGTCTTCTTTCTCTAATAAGCGGCTAATAGGCTCTTTATAGCTTTTGCGTAGCATATAAATTTGCTCGAGTCGCCAATTGGTGATATCTCCTTTCTATGAAAATTGCAGTAGTAGGAAGTGGGCCAGTTGCCTTTGAAGTCGGGTTATCCTTTTATTTAGAGGGAGCCGATGTCAGAATTATTGGCCATCAAAATCCTTGTTCAAAATTAATAATGATGGCCGAAAACTTTGGCCATCTATTACTAGATCCTGAAAAATATATAACTTCTCTTGGGCGTGAATTTATAGGCCTTCAGAAAGACCCAAAAACATTTCAAGATCTTTGGTCTAATTATTATGAACCTCTTATTCAAAAAATATCTGGGCTTGGTCTTTGGCACCAGCGAGAGGTTCTAAGAGTTCAAAAAAGATTTTTAGATTCTCAAGAAAATATTGAAGATCATACGAGACTTTATGATCTTTTTCGTCTGATTTATGGGCTTAATCCAAGCGGTCTTGTTGAGGAGCAGATTAAAGAAAATCCAGAGCTAAAAGAAAAGCTTGGACCTGAAATGTTGGACTCCCTTAAAAACCAGGCAGAGTCTTTCGAAGATTTCGATCTTGTTTTTGATTGCCGTGGTCCATGTCAAAGGCCTATCCCTTTGGGAGCTGGAAATCACTATGCCTTGAATGAGCGCTCTGTTGCAGAAATGGGTGGAGTTCTTTATGGCATTGAAGGCTTAAAGCAGTTAGAAGAAATTAAATCTCAAAAGGTAGTGACGATAGTTGGATCAAGCACACAATCAGCTCTACTCTTCTTGTCATTAAAAACGTGGTTGGAAGTTGATGGAAATATTTTAAATATCATTTCTACTGAAAACTCTCTGTTTCAAAAGGTTTTAAAAAATAATCAAATCAGTGACTCTTTAAAAAACGAATTGAAAGCCTTGATCTACAAGCATATGGAAACTTGGCGTCAGGAATGTCTTAAAACTGAAGAAGCTGTTCATCAATGGCGAGAGCTACCTCTTCATGAAAAAACTAAGAACCCACAGCCTCAGTTTCCAGAGCCAAAACTTAGGCTTTTCGAAGGTTACTCAGTAACCTCTGTGGACCGACTTATAGATCGAGATGGACTATTTTTAACCCTAGAGATCCCTGAATGGCGGGATTCTGAGAAAAAGGAAATGGTTACAGTGGCCCAAGATAAGGTTATTGCCGCAGTGGGATATCGTCCAGATGAGGAATTTTCACTTGGACTCAACGCAGATGAGCCAGGTTACTTTAATTTTTCAAGAGATCTGACAACGGAAACCCCGATGCCTAGTCTAGAGCTAATTCCCTTGGTAAAATCTGAAGTCTTTAAATACTTCACGAAGGCTTAAAATTTGCTGATTTTAATACGCCCTTTATTTATATCAATGATTATTTCAGGCCTACTTCTTGGATGCACACGCTTAACCAAAGAGGAGAGTGGTCCTAATTCTCTACAAAGAAGAAAAGTTGAAGAGTACTTTGTTAGCTCTGGTGTCGTACGTTACTTTTTGCCAGAAATACCTTATTGGGCAAACTTCTCAGAGTCAGCAAACTGCCGAAGAGAAGAGTCCATTAAATACCTAGACTTAAAAATGGTGAGAGGTTCACTTTCTCTCAGTTATGAAGAAGCAATTCAACTGCAACTAATGCTCAACAATATGATCTTTGAATTAAAAGCTGAGAAACATATTGGCCATATTCCTTTTAAGGAAGAAGAAGCTCTATTCTTTAAGGCGAGTGACCGCATACAGGCAGGAATACGATCTTTTAGAATACCAAAGTTTAAAAGAATTAACCTTATCTGGATTGATCCTTTCTTAGAAAAGACAGAGGGATTAAGGACGTTGATGGCTAAGAATAGTATCAGCTTGGGCCATCCTGTCTTTGTAAGCCTCTGCTTGACGAGGTCTGGACTTGATTCGTGGATGAAGACTAATAAGTTTGCCAATAAAAATATTCGTATGCTTAGTTATGAAATGCTCTCGCCTTATAATCTAAATGGAGAGCTTAAAACAAAGTATCATATTTTTGTTGATGAAATTTTTGGTAAAAATAAAAAAACTTTTTTCTATGGCCCTAAAAATAGACCTGTTCCCCAGGTCTTTGAGGGAAACTTTAAAATTATCCGATACTAGGAGGAAATATGTTTGGAATGGGTAGTGTTAAGAAATCAGATTATAAAGAAGACCTTGATCGTATTAAGGTAAACTTTAAAACCAATCTTGGAGAGTTTGAGGCAGAGCTTTATGCAAAAGAGTGCCCCGAGACTGTTTGGAACTTCGTTAATTTAGCTGAAGGACGCCAAGAAACAAGTAAGGGTGGAAACTTTTATGATGGTCTAATGTTTCACAGAGTAATTAGTGGTTTTATGATTCAAGGTGGTTGTCCTGATGGTGTTGGATCGGGTGGACCTGGTTATCGCTTTGAGGATGAATGTCGCTCTGAACTTCCTCATGATGTTGAAGGGATATTTAGTATGGCCAACGCTGGACCTGGGACAAATGGTTCTCAGTTCTTTATTACTTTAGCACCTACACCACACCTAAATGGACGTCACACTGTCTTTGGGAAAGTTATCTCTGGAATGGATGTAGTTAAAAAAATTGGGACTACTGATACAGATCATAGTGATCGTCCCAATGAACCTATTGTAATGGAAAAAGTAACGATTATTAGGGATTAGTTATTAAATCTCATCAATGGTGATTTTATTGATCATCAATTGAATATACTCATTACCATTAAAACGATTTATACCCAGGGTGAAATAAAGAGTTAGCTCTGCTCCCTGGGTTTGTTTCGTAAAAATCTCTTGTGGATGAAGCTTCTCAAAACCACCAATGTAATTAAAACTAATTCCTTTAAGAGGCGCCATCTTTGGTCCTTTGAGCGCTTGAAAAGTCCAGCGAACATGGACATCTTTAAGAAGGTCAAAGTTACTTAGACGAATGTTTTTCATCTTAAAAAGTGGTTTTTCATTACCCATACCAAAAGGCTCTAATTTCTCTAAGTCTTTTAAAAGTTTTGGGTTTATTTCATGAGGGTCAACTTCTAAGTCATATGAAAATTGAACGGTTCTTTCGATGGCCGGTATTTCTTTTAGAATCAGACTCATTCTTTCTTTAAAAGCACCTAAGTTTTCAAGCGGCATACTTAGTCCTGCTGCCGCTTTGTGACCACCAAACTTTAGAAATAGGTCTTTGCATTGATCTAAACAATTAAAGATATTAAAGTCACCGGCGGCCCTAGCACTTGCTTTAATGACCCCTTCCTCTTCAGCATTGGTAAAAACAATGGCGGAGACTTTATAGCTCTCAACGAGTTTACTGGCGACAATACCAATAACGCCCTCATGCCAAGCTTCGTCGTAGACAATAGCAATTAAGGGATCAGAACCATCAAAGCTCTTAACAAAGACTTCTTTTGCTTCTTCAAAGACTTGGGCCTGAATGTATTTTCTTTCTTTATTACTGACTTCAAGGTGGCTATAAAACTCGTAAGCTTTTGTAGAGTCATCACTAATGAGAAGGTTTAATGCTTTTTCAGGATGATCTAATCGTCCTTTTGAATTAATAAGGGGACCAATATTAAAAGAAAGTTTTTCACTTGGTACAAGAGTTTGCTTTCTCTCTTCAGGACTAAAGAATGCTCTAATACCAGCATATTGAGTCGTGGGGATTTGTTTAAGGCCATGGCGCACAAGCTTGATATTCATAGGTGTGAGCTTGGCCAGATCACAGATAGTACCAATGGCAACGAATTGTAATAAAGGATATAAAGACGGGCATTCTTGGCCAATTTCTTCTAGCTTTTTCTTTAGCTCCCAGCAAACGGCAAATGCCACACCAACTCCAGCGAGAGGTCCAAGAGGAGAATCTTTTGGCTCGTCCCTGCGATTAGGATTGACCACTGCAAGAGCGTTAGGCATTTCATCACGGCCATCTTTGTGGTGATCAGTAATGATGAGATCAAGCCCTCTTTCTTTAGCATAATCCGCTGCTTCGTTATTTGTAATTCCACAATCAACGGTAATAAGTAGGCTTATTCCTGCGCTGAGTGCCTGATCAATACTACTTGCATGAAGACCGTAGCCTTCAATAAAGCGGCTAGGCTGAATTAGTTTTACTTCCAGGCCGACCATTTTAAAAAAGTGGTAAAAGAGAGCGCAACTTGTGGTGCCGTCCACATCATAGTCACCGTAAATACCGATGACCTCCTCATTTGCAATTGCATCTAAGATACGGTCGGTACACTCTGGCATACCTTGCATGTTGGTAAGTTCTGGTAGTTCTTTGAGGTCCCAGGAAAGAAACTCTTTTATCTCTTCTGGTCCCCAGCCCCTTTTTTCAAAGAGACGGAGAATTATAGGGTGAAGGCCAGGCCTTACATTAGGTGAGGTAGTTGATGTGTGTTGTGTATTCATGTTCAAAATCTAGCATGAGCAATACTCAACGGATAGAAATTGCTTTATGAAGCGACGCAAACTAGCTGTTTTTACTTTTACCAAAGTACACTTATGCCCTTGATAAGATCCTCTTCTTGCATGTCGTCACTGTTGGAAAATAGTTCATCGAATTCTTTAGAGTTCTTAGCGTGAACCTTACTAAAGTAATTCATCGGCAGAAAAGATTTTTTGCATTTCGTGCACTTTTTGCGCTCAATGTAGCTCTCCATTACTGTGCCACAAAGGTGACATTTCTTAATCAGTAACTTGCCTTTTTTCGTCGGGTTTGTTGTTAACTTCATTTTAGACCTTCCTTTCCTTCATTCGATGGTTTTGGGCGGTCTTACTGCCCTTAGAAAGATTTTTAAATGTCTTCCTAAGAAATATATCGACACATAGAAATTATAATTGAGGAATATTTTGCCTCTTTTTTACTGGAAGAAAAGAGTCGGTTGTTGGATTCGTGGACCCATCATTTGGTTTTGATTAAAAGGCAATTGTGCTTGATATGGGTTTTGCGATTGGACCCCACTTCCAAGTGGATCACGATACATATTTTCAATATTTTGAAAGGCAGAAGGTCCTCCATAAATGGGGTTTGATAAGTTGCCTTGAGAATCCCATTCTGGTTGCCAGTAATTATCTCTTTCCATGTTAAAGGAAAGGCGATTGAGTGTGGCCATTTGCATATAATTATTTAGCTGCTGACTGCTTGGATTATGAAAAGGACTTGAGGCCATTACCATAGGTGTCGGTATCGTCATTTGTGGACTTGGTGTTTGCATGGAGAACATCATTGCGCTTAGTAGGGCGAATTGAGAGGCTTGCCTTTCTTTTTCTTTGTCATTTTCTTTGTCACTTTTTTCTTTCTTTGCTTTTCTTTCTTTTTCTTCTTCTCGAGTGTATTTCTCAAGAGCGGCAATCACTCTATTTCTTTCTCTTTGTAAATGTTCAAGGTCCTCTTTCAAAGTTGCAAGCTGATTTTCGTTAGCACAAATTGTTTCTAACGAGGCATCGACTGAGGAATCCTCACCTTTATCTTCAGGTGAAACTGAAGAAATTTTTCTATGGCGACAAATTGAAGGAGTCTTTGGTTTTAGATCTTTGCCTACTTTGTAATGGTCTGAGTTGCGCTTCAATCCTGCAACAAAAAGCATTGTAAGGCCTGTAAGACCTAAAACCAGCATGACTTTCATTTTTCTCTCTCTCGTCATTAATGACTCCTTAGGTCTTATACATCCAAGAATGATGCCAACTTTATTGAGGTAAGTGTTTGATATGTTCAGGCATTAGGTGAAGAGATTGTCTAAAGATTTGACAGTGATGAGAAAGTTTTATGCACCTTTGTCACCACCGTCTTTGGAAATTAATTTTTAGTTAGTTACTTGATTGAAATCAAATGATCCTGAAAACCCATCGCCTCTTTCAAAGATTGGGGTATTTGGAGCGCTAAAGCCAGCACGAAGTCCTTGTAAGTATAGTCCTTCCTGGTCTCCAGGAAGTTGGCTATTTCCAACAAAGCCGTCACGTCCAAAGTTCGTCATTGAAGGCATTCCCATATAAGTTCTTTGTTGGTTGTAAACAGGTGCATACTTGATGCTTGCTCTTGGGCTAAATATACTAGATCCTGTTAACATTTTAGTCATCATCAGAAAATTCATATCTAGTCCCATCGGGTTTTGCTGTGAAGCTAGTCCGATTGGTTGTTGAGCATTAAAAAAGTCATTAGCATTCATTTGATAAGGCTGTGAAAAGGCCCTGATCAATGCAATTGTGTCTGCTGTAGACATCTGGCCATCGTCATTGATGACTTCTTCCTGATGATCTCCTCGAGATACCTTTGCTACCACTTCTTCTTTATCTTGAATCAGTTTTTCTACTCTTGAAGAAAGAGATGAAAGCTCTCTATTTTGCTCGCATATACTTGTATTTATTTCTCTTAGTGCTTGTTCTTGGGCAAGTGTCTTTTTCTCAATGGCCTTTTCAATTGCACCAGAGAGATCAACTGATAACTTAACCAGTTCTAGTTGTCTAAGTTGGTCATTTACGACTCCAAGCCTTTTTCCAACTTCAGTGATTACCTCGCCTTTTTGGTTTATGCCGAGAAATTTATTTAAAGCGGCTTTTGCAACTCGATGTTCGCTCAAAGAAGATTTTAAATCTTTAAGATCTTTATCTCTATTACTTAAAAGGTTCTCTAATTTAAGGTCTTCGGCATCAATATTTTCACGAATAGTATCTCTCAAAGAAACTATTTCGTTGGCCCTTTTCTCCATTTTAGCTATATGAGAGGAGATATTATCAATATTAACTTCAACCACTTCCTCTGAAGCAACACCTCTCCAAAGTGGTTGACCTGTTTGATACTCATAGACAACATTAGTTGACCAACCGGTACCAAGTAAGAAGGCCGCAATGGCCAGATGACGAGTTTTCATATGTTCCTCCAAATATTTTGAATCAATGTTCTAGTTACAAGAACAGTGCCAACCTTTTGGAGAGTTAAACCCTCGGTATTAGACTTTCTTTTTTTCAGGGTTGTTAAAAATTTAGACAACTGTAATCGTCGGTATTTAAAAACGAAGAGTAATCGCTACCCCCTAGATAGTAATTCAATAGATGCTTAAAATAGTAAAGGATTTAAATGATCAAGGAGATCAGAGTGAGAGTTATCTTTATATACGCCATCTTATTGTTATTTTCATTTGCGGCCTCAGCAGCAGTTGATTACTCTGCATGCCAAGCTTATATGCAGCCAACTATGGTTCCTGGCATTGGTATTGGCTACCAACCCATAGTTCCTATTTCTTTTAAGGATGATGGCTCTATAGAAAAAGAAGACTTTGTTGACCTTAAAACAGAAGATGGCGGCAAAACACAAATCTTTACTTACAAAGTTCCAGGTGGTTTTCCTACCCAAGAGGGAGCTGAGATAAAAACAAATACAATTCCCATGCAGGTAACGGTTAAAAGAGATGATAAAGGAAATATCACTGAGGTTATTCAAGGTGATAATCAAACCACAGAGATGCTAAGAAACTTTGATTCATGGACTAGAAGAAGTTATGAGAATTCAGTTCCGGAGAGTATACGAAAGCAAAATGATGAAACTCTCGGTGGCAGTGATAAGAAGTATTCCCCACCATTCTTTGCTTACAAGGGACGGACTATTCAATTTGATGTGAAAAATGGAAAGTGTGTTCCTCTGAAAGTAAGCCTAAGTTATTATACTGAGCCTAAGAAGGATGGAGAGTCTATAGAGATCACTCAATTGGACACACAGCTTTGTCGTGACGTTAATGAGTTTATTAAAGCAAACCCTGAAGCTTCAGCTTGTTTTCGAAAAGATATTAATGATCGCATGGGTATGATTTTCAAAAAGCATATTCCTAATTATCAAGAGGAAGCATCAAATATTATGAACTCCGGTACTCCATTTGGAGGATTTGGTAGCTACGGTGGTTATGGTTCTATGGGAGGCGGCGGCTTCGGTGGTATGGGTGGATTTGCCATGAATAGTTTGGCCAATAATATTTTAGCAAATGATGAAACGTTTCTTAAGAATGTAAATGATGCTGATTATTTGGCAATAAAAAGACGCTTTGGAAATAGTCCTGTCATGAATGGTCAGCGGATACTGCAAAGTTGTTTTGATGGTGGTGTCAGAGATATAATCGAGGACGAGAGTATTTGGAGCCAGCGTTCACGAGAATCATCAAGAGACACGCCAGCATCTGCAGAAGAAAAATAATATCGGCCTCCTTACGGAGGCTTTTTTTTTACATATTTTCTAGGTTTTCTAAATTTTGAGCGAAAGCTTTCTTCATTTTCTTCATGAGCTCAATTTCTTGGCGCAGTCTTAATGTTTCAATTTGCTTGCGCACTAGAGCTTCGTTTCTTGCTTCTAGCATTTTTCTTTGAAGCTTAAGGCGTTCAGCTGGTGTAGCTCTCTTTTGATACTGACCATTAATATTAATTGGCTCTTCCATATTATGAGTTTCTGCACGCGTTGCAGCAGAAAAAGTAATAAAGATAAGAGGAATGAGTATTCTCACTGATATTTCCTTTAAAAAATTAATCGCTTCAGTGTGTTACTTAAGATTTCAGGCTTTGACAAGATGGGTTAGTAAAAAAAGGGCCGAAAACTAGTTCGACCCTTTTAATCATTCACAATTTTTTAATTAATTAGCTATTAAGTTTTCTTTGAAGTCCTTCATCAAGGGCCGCAAGGAAATCTTCAGTATTGAGGTAATGACTTTCGTTTAAGGCCTTACCATGAATACAAAGGGCCAAGTCTTTTGTCATTTTACCTGACTCAACAGTCTCGACACAGACAGCTTCAAGAGCTTGAGAAAAACTAATAAGATCTTGGTTGCCATCTAGTTTGCCTCTGTGGGCAAGACCGCGAGTCCAAGCAAAGATAGATGCAATTGGATTCGTTGAAGTCTTCTTTCCTTGCTCGTGCTGACGAAAGTGACGAGTTACTGTCCCATGAGCAGCTTCTGCTTCAACAGTTTGCCCATCTGGTGTCATAAGAACTGAAGTCATAAGACCAAGTGAACCAAAGCCTTGAGCGACTGTATCTGACTGAACATCACCATCATAGTTCTTACAGGCCCAAACAAATTCTCCGTGCCATTTTAGAGCTGAGGCAACCATGTCATCAATGAGGCGATGCTCATAAGTAATACCAAGAGACTCAAATTTCTTTTGAAATTCATTTTCGTATACTTCTTGAAAAATATCTTTAAAGCGACCATCGTACTTTTTAAGAATGGTGTTCTTAGTTGATAGGTAAAGAGGCCACTTTTTCTGAAGAGACATATTAAAACAAGAACGAGCAAAACCAATAATTGATTCATCAGTATTGTACATTCCCATGGCAACACCATCGCCTTGGAAATCATAAATATGGTGTTCTTGGGCCTCACCATTTTCAGGTGTAAAGGTAATCGTCAACTTGCCCTTACCCTTAGTTTTCATATCTACGGCTTTGTACTGGTCACCATGAGCATGCCGGCCGATAACAATAGGCGCTGTCCAGTTTGGAACTAAGCGGGGAACATTTTTACAGATGATTGGCTCTCTAAATACAGTTCCACCGATAATATTACGGATGGTTCCGTTAGGTGAACGCCACATTTTCTTTAGTTTGAATTCTTCAACACGTTCTTCATCAGGAGTTATAGTCGCACACTTGATTCCCACTCCATATTTCAATATTGCTTCTGCAGCATCAATCGTGATTTGGTCATCAGTCTCGTCGCGTTTTTCCATTCCAAGATCGTAATATTTAATATCAATATCTAGGTAGGGAAGGATTAGTTTCTCTTTGATAAACTTCCAGATAATTCGAGTCATTTCATCGCCGTCAAGCTCAACGACAGGATTGGCCACTTTGATTTTTTCCATAGCGTCAAATTCCTTTTAAATTAGAGGTTAAAGATGCGCGAATAATAGGTTTAGAGGGTCGTTAAGCCAAGGTGCAGCGAAACAAGCAATAATTCAGGTGGCCAATGGAGCTAGTTTTTGAATTTTGGTTACGATTTGCCCATCATTCTGAGTCTCAACGATGTAGTCATTCGCGCCTTCTTTAATTACTTGGATAATATGGGTGGGATCATTTTCTGGGTTAACAAAGAGAATAGGTAGTCTCTTCTTGTTATCGTTAACCTGCCTCATGAGGAGAAGGATTTCTCTACCTGGCATATCCTCTGACTCCCCAACAATCACAACTAGCTTATAGACCTTACTAGAGGTATTACTTTCTTCCAAAAGGCTTATCGCCTGAAATCCAGAAGAAGAGAGCTCTGTCGAATAACCCATCATTCTTAGGCGAGAGCTAATATTATTTTTGCGGGTATGGTCTTGGTCCACGATTAGGACAATATTTTCTTTTTTCATAACTTACTTAAAGAATATTAAGTTAAAAATATGAAGGTATCAATACACTTGCTTTTCTCCGGAATATTTAACCCTTTCATTGCTTCTATTTTTTCTTTTAATGTCTGCAGGAGTAGATAGGAAATTGCTTTCCATCTCAAACATTTGAGTTAATCAATAATGCAAGTGTAAGCAATTGCTTACTCTTAGCATTAATGAAAAAAAATTTGCGATGAAAATAAAAATGGAGCGGGCAACCCGATTCGAACGGGCGACCTTCTGCATGGCAAGCAGACGCTCTACCAACTGAGCTATGCCCGCATCAAAGGACTTAAGTCTTTTAAAGCTAGGGCATCTTGCCGCTAGGTACTGGCCTTGTCAAGA
>Ga0129324_10000312_pt1 | contig 35742 bp, 29 predicted proteins | sample CPBDNA_7_FD_96879 | JGI IMG/M metagenome (GOLD analysis project Ga0129324, IMG submission 96879) | Freshwater to marine salinity gradient microbial communities from Chesapeake Bay, USA - CPBay_Spr_15_0.2_DNA | ecosystem: Environmental > Aquatic > Marine > Coastal | place: USA: Chesapeake Bay...
GATTATGTGCAGGATAAGTTTACAGTAAACGAAGCACCTTACAGCATTATATTTAAGCTATCCTCTCCAATCCCTGCAAGCGCTAGAGTTGGAACAGAAATATGGATAGCACAACAATTAGGTGCAGACTATCCGGTCACAGATCTTACAATTACACCACCGGACTTAAAGCCACAAGCGTTTGAGATTGCTGGGCCTAATTTCGACGTATTAGCAAAGGTGCGTACCGGAATTTCGACCAATTATAAGGACAAAGATGACCTGACAACCACCGATACAAACACACAATATCAAATAGAGAGTAGGTTAGTAAGCAGTTCACTTGTTGAAGGTATTGAAATTAACACCGATTTTAGAAAGTTTGAAAATTTTGTAAAGTATAGTAATGCTGTTGAGCGTTTAAATGCATTCTTAAACAAAATTAAACTAATCGAAAGTTATGATGGACGCATCAAAGCGTTGACAACGGACCTAAACGGACTACCGAGTGCTAGTGCTTCAAGCAGTGTTGCATTTACAAACAACATAAACTCAGCACGAACTAAAAGGAGTAGTGTAATAGGGAGTTTTGATGCCTACGAACGTTATTTATATTACTCATCTGCGAGCTACGAAACAAGCTCTTTTGGAGAGTTTTATCCAACCACATGGCCGAAGCAAAACAGCGCACAACCTTACTTGCAATATTCGTGGACATCTTCACAAGCAGAGGCTTGGTTTGAAGGATCTATTGCATCCGCAAGCTTACATGACACCAACAACATTAATGCCTTAACAAAGAGCATACCATCACACATCGTAGAAGACACGGATAACGAAACCTACACAACATTGGTGCAAGTAGCTGGGCATTACTTTGATGATATCCTTCCGTATATTAAGGAATACACCAACAGATATAACCATACACAAAAGCTGTCCGAAGGTTTAAGTAGAGATCTACTATATGTGATAGGTGAAAATCTAGGATTTGAGTTTGAAAACGGATCATCATTAGATGACTTATGGAGTTACGCCTTAGGAACCGATGCAACTGGCAGCTCTAATACAGCATACAACACTACTATTGATGATACGATGAAAGGCATCTGGAAGCGTATCATTACAAACCTACCATACTTAATAAAAACAAAGGGTACGGAGCGGTGCTTACGTGCATTAATTAATTGTTTTGGTATTCCAGACACAATTCTACGTATTAAAGAATATGGAGGTCACGAAGGAGGATTTGACAAAAAATCTGATCTAGTATATGACCGGTTTTATTATGCGTTTGTAGCAGGATACAACGGACAAACCTCAGGATTACCAGCACAACAAATTAAAGCTCCTTGGCAAGCTGTATCGCAGAGTGGATTGTTTCCACAAACAATAGAGCTTCGTGTAAGAATGGCTGATAACCAGACTAAAGATCAAACAATATTTGAAGTACCAGATCTTTGGAAGGTTCGAGCTTTTCAGAGCGCAAGTGATAAATATATAGGATTTTTCTTAAGCGGTAGCCAAGGATGGGCGACAGCAAGCGTATCAACATCTTTGTATGATACTAACACGCAGGACCCATACACAGATCAAGATACAAGATGGCATCACATTGCGCTAAGACGAGAAGCTCAAACTGATACTATTACAGACAATCAAACATACACATTGATTGTTAAAAGTACAAAGTACAATAAAGTAGTATCAACAACAACTGCTTCCCTTTTCGTTGATGGTAGTACAAGCTCTTCATATAACAACTCGTTCACAACGACAGACAATGTATGGATACCAGGTAGTGGATCATATGCGTTAGCAGATTCACACTCAATGGACCTATTCTCTGGAAGCGTTCAAGAGTTTAGATATTGGACTTCTGAATTGCAAGATGCAATATTAGATAATCATGCATTAGCTCCAACGAGTTTCCAAGGTAATACAGATGGAGTGTTTACAGGAAGCACCTCAAGCTTTGATACTTTAACTTATCGATTAGCATTAGGTACAGACAATAAAACAACACTTGATAACAACTACCCTGCTACTTCTAGCTTTGATTCACAACACCCTAATCAAAGTATTGCCGTACCATCAGCTTCTTTCTACAACATTACCAGCTCAGCATATTATCGCGTTATTGAGCAGAATTCGTTGGAGTGGCCTGATTTAGGTGCAAACAGAAGCATATCATCAAAGATCAGGATTGACAGTACAGTATTAGTAGACACTCAACTGTTTCCAAATAATAAAGTTGAAAAACCTCTAACAGATAACAATCCACCTGACAACGCAAAGTTAGGAGTATTCTTATCACCTATGAATGAGGTAAATCAAGATATCGCAGAGCAGTTTGGAGGAATAAGTATTGATGATTATATTGGAGATCCGTCACACCTATCATTAGAGGATTACCCAGATCTTCAAAGTCTAGCACGCATATACAGTAAAAAGTATACAGCCAATAACCGCCCAATGGAGTATGTCAGATTACTGACACACTACAATGCTGCGTTGTTTAAGCTAATTCAACGCTTTGTGCCGTATAGAGCTAACACACAGACTGGATTACTAATTGAACCAACAATCCTTGAGCGTAGTAAGATATCAACACCACCGCCAGTAGTAGAAGATCTACAGTATACTGCATCATTGGTGTTAAGTCCTGATGTACTTTTTCCACCATCTGGTGAGGTTGAAAATGGAGCTAATGATCCACAGCCGCAGTACGTTGAAGCAGCAACAATAGGAGGAGATCAGTCAGATTATTTAGTCTTAGAAGGAGATGCTGAGGCAATTCTTCCACAAAACAATGAAGCGAGTATTGATTTACAACCAAGCTCCAATGGATTGTACGGAATTGTTGCAGACAATACACAAGATCCAGTACTAATACTATCAGAAGTTAGCGGCAGTAACTTTGAGTTAGTAGATGGAACGGTTGATTTAGCTATTACACAAACGGGGTGGAATTCTAGATATCAAGGATCTAAGTACATATACTTCACCTACAACTCAAGCGGAAGCGATCCAAGAGTGCTTACCTACGTGACAGCTAGTAGGTATGATACTTGGGAAGCAATAAACCCAAGCATACTAACAAGCAGGTTTAGTGAGCAGAGTAGTCCAGATAACTTTAAGTATCAAAAAGATGTATGGAATTACCAAGCCTTAGAAAAATACTACAGCACACCTGTGTTTACACAATTTACAAGTTCAGAAGCAGCACAAGAGAATTTTTGGACAAACAATTTTGGATTACGATTCTCAAGCTCATACGCAGGAACAACGCCATACGCTACACCGTTTCTGAATGGCGCTAGTGAACCTAGATGGATATTGAGTGGATCACGATACGGTACAGATGGTGCAAGTGGCCCATTTAACGGATTAAACTTTAATTCCAAAGCAACTGGAAACTTTACTGGATCAGCAGTGTTAGATTCATTCTTCAACGAAAGAGAAGATGCTGACACAACAAACTACGGTTATCGCATTAAAGGATCAATCGTACTGATTAATGTTGGTGGAACAAATGCCGGTGCTGTAATATTCCAAGCTGGAAAACAAGGATCACAATTCACACACACTGAAAACACGTTCACTGGATCCGGAACTAAGGATACTGTTAACTTTGATTTTATAACACGCGCAGACGGATCTGAGCTAATAATAACCGTCCAACAATCTGTAAATACGGAAGGATATGTGTGTATTCAAAATTTACAAGTACAACCACTAAATTACTTTGAGTCGGTACAAGATTATCATCTATGGAATAGTAGAGGTATGGTTAACGCAAGATATGAAGGATGCAAACTAACATCAGTAGATTACAACGTAGATAGTCCTGATACAGTAGATGGAGGACCAGTAATAACAATAACAGAAGGAGGAGGAAAGATACTCATAGCAAAACCTAGCAATCAAAGGGGTACATTCCAAATTCGATAGGGTTTTCTAAAACCCGACATATTTATATATAAACGCTAAAACAACAGCACAAAGTGGGATATTTAGACAATACAACAGTAACAGTCGATGCTATATTGACTAACAAAGGACGAGAGATCCTTGCGGCAGGAGGCCGACTAAACATCGTAAAATTCGCTCTATCTGACGATGAAGTGGATTACGATTTATGGAATCCAGCTCACACATTGGGAACAAATTATTACGGAAAAGTAATTGAAGACATGCCAGTTTTGGAAGCGCTTCCTGATGAGACGCAGATGATGCGATACAAGCTACTTACTCTGCCTAAGGATGTTATCGGTATTCCGGTAATTAGTATACAGCCATCGGCTATTACATTCACTTCATTAACTCAAGAGATTACAGTAAGACCAAGCACATTGAACTTACAAGGAGCAAATGAAACAAACGGATACACAGCTATTCTAAGTGACGATACAGTTGCTACATTAGAGGTAGCATCTGACGGAGGAGTCCTTAGAGCTCCACGAGGAGGAGTAGCGCCATCTGGAAACACAGATTTAGCTAACGCTGCAACTAGTTTTATCGACGACGAGACAACAAGTGTAGCAACAAGAGGTAAGTCAATAACTCGAACTGGTAGTAAGTTTGTTTTAAAAGCAAAACCGCAAGCAGACTTAACTAAAACAGTTAAAGCGTTGTTAACAATCGTAGGAAACGAAACTGGTGGATTCAAAACAATAATCATCACAGTTGATCCAACTAACTTTAATACACTAGACGTAGGAACAGCATCACCATCACCCGTTGGAGTAGCACCAGCACTTTAATAAAAAAATAAGCAATGGCAGAAATATATAAATCGTTTACCGGAGACGATATTGTAACAGGAGACACACAAATAATCTCTCAACCGGTCTGGTCAGAGAACATGAACCCATACTCACAGTCCTTTGGAGGATCGAGTGGAATTGGATTCTTTACCTCATCAGCGCAAGTATCGCAATCTGGGGAGTACTATGTAAACACATACCATAGAAACCCCGCCGATCCAAACGAATCAGCACAAGCAGCTATTCAGTTTGCAATTGCTTATGGTCACAGATTGGGTAGCGGATCTTATGGTGATCCAAATACAGTAGGACAAAATGAAAACGATACACCAACAAGAGCAATATACTCACAATATCGTAACCAACTACTACCTCCAACAGACACAGCATTTACATTTGGTAGTGATACACCAGACGAAATCATTGTATTCAACATTGCAAGAGCAAGATTCAGACAAAAGATTGATCCAGGAAACTGGGAGCTAAGAATAGCATCAGGTACTTTAGCTAATGGAGCTACATCATATATGTCGTTCATAGACAATAGTGGTGAAGAAGAAACACCTACACTTAATGAAGCGGGTAGAGTAATTGGAATCTATAGTGGATCAGGAGCAGTAACAGCCTCTAACGCGGTTTACGGATTATTTTATCCAGACCATGGGGTGTTTGTGTTCAATGCCACACGTTTAGCATCTGAAACTGGAATGCCAATTAATTCGGGATCAGCTGCGACACTGTCAGCTGCATCAATTCAACCTAAAAACTCAGTAACAGCTTCCTTATACGTATCATCATCAACATACTTTGCTGCACGAAGCGAAGAGAAGGTGACAAGTACACACTACTTTGTTCGAGTGACTAACAAAAACTTTAACTTTTCTAACAACCCAACATTCGTAACGGGAAGCACAGGACAGTTTAGATTTGCTAGCATGTTGAGAAATCCAAGCGTTTATATTACTACAATTGGAATGTACGATGACAACAACAGATTAGTAGCAGTAGCTAAGTTAAGCAAGCCTTTGTTGAAAAGTTTTAATCGTGAGGCACTTATAAAGGTAAAATTAGACTACTAACAATCCTTATTACATTATAATAAGACAGACCCGTGGACGCAGAGCGACTGCGGGTTTCTTTTTCTAAGCCTATTTATATACAATGGCAGGTATATTCAAAAATCTCGATGCATCTGATATAAGGCTTACGCCTTTCCGATCACACAAAAAGTGGAATAGCACAATCTGTTACGATGACTACTACACAAATGTACAAGCCAATCCAGAATCCATCGGGTTACTAGAAAACGAAGTGACACGAGTGTATGTTTCGGATGCGAGTTCAAGTCGCCTATTAAAACTAAACCAGAGCGATAGGTACGAAATACTAGCAGACGAGATAGTGACCAATTTGACAGCAAGTGAGTATGGACAAGACTACGCAAGAAGCTATGTAGCGTCTTATGGTACTAATGATTTAACAATGTCCGATTCTGATTTACAAGTTGCTGCTGGAGGAACCTATAGCAGTACGATTGTAAACCACATAACAGACGTTTCGTATGCGGTATCATCTAGCAGCACATCCAGCTATATGTTTGTGGTTGGAGAGGGTGGAATATCAGGAAAGGAGTTTAGTACGCTTGATGGTAACTTTATTGGCAGTGAGTATACACCAACAGGGATAGACGATGCAGTTACTGGATCATTTGTAGCAGTAAACGCTGAAGGTAAGCTAAATAACGATAAGATAGTTGCGTTAGTGTCGTCTGGATCTTTAGGTGTATTTGCGGTATCCTTTACTGGATCATACACGGATCCACTAAACGCGCAAACAAGTAGCTCAGTATCACCTGGCAGTGCCTACGGATTTGGATTTTATGGAGCAAGTGTGTACGGAGAAAGCATTCCAGTAACATTAAAAACTTTTTTATATTGCGGAACGCAGGATCTATACTTTGCTTTATTTGAAGACGGACTTTTGTATAAGGTACAACCTAATGCAACATCTACATTAGTAGCTGGTAACGTAGCTGAAATACTACAAAATAAGAGCAACTTTGTGTCAGGCTCAATTAATTACCAAACAAGTAAAATACACGTAGTGTATAATACCGGAGAAATTGGTATTGATTTAGTAGCAACAAACACTGGATACAACGAAGCTTCTTATGAAAAGTTAATAGATGCACGCCAATGGGCATCAAGAAAGCCTATTGTTAAGGCAACAATCCAACAAAATCAAACCCCTGCTACAATAGGAATTTTTGCAGGCACAACTAGTAGTCTAGCAGAGCAGGTATTCTTTACAATAAACCCAGATACTTACGAAATTGGCAATCCGTGTCACTTTGGAGCAACAAAGGGCGATATGCGTATTGGGGTGGGAAACAGGGCTGATAACAATATTGACGTATTTATAGGATTCAGTTCACTTTTTAGTGAAAGGTTTATTGAGATGTCAAGCACAGAACCAGTATTTCAACTTTATAAAGCAGATTACAATCCTATTCCATCGCACCCAAGCTACAACCCATTAAATACGTTGTTTGATCAAGGTAGTCCAACCTTTGATAGATATGAAGCTGTGACGTGGGAGGGTAAATTTCAACGAGTTGTACATAAATCTCTTAATCACTTATTCTACGAAAGCTTTTATGATAATACAAAAGCTGTGTTTGGAAACGGAAACATAAACAACCAAGTACGACTCATAGAGGACCAAGCATATATTATTGATCTTCCACAATCAAAATACGGAGAAGCCATCCAACAAAGTTCCGTAATCATAAACACAAGCTACAATATAAGCGGTAGTAACAATAATTCCCTCACAATTGTAGACGATCTTTTTGGCAACTTATACGTGTCTGGAGGATTAGTGTCTCCAGTAGATGCTACATACCAAGCATCAGGATCCATGTCGTTAAGTCCTGCGGGAGAGTGGCCGACAAAAGATTTGTATAAGTACAACGGAAAAGGAGCACAAAGCTTTACTAGCAGCTTTAATCAAGGAAACTGGCAAATGCAAACGGTATATAAAAACATTACGTTTACACAAATAACCGGATCTGAATTGCCTATACCATCACCAATTGATTTGCTAGGTGTTGTTCCTACATTTGACAGCTTAGTATCCTCAAGCATACATATATCACCATCTCAAGTTGGCGAATATCGTCAATCATATAATTTTGAAAACGGCGACTTTGCGATATCATTCATGATCAGACCTACAGAGGTTTCATCACATCCATCTGGATCAATAGTACTAGCAAAACAAGGGCAAGCTGAGGATTATGGGGTGGATATTAATGGAAACGTATTTAGCTATTTGGCTAATACCAAATCACCATATCGTATTCGAATGAATTCAAGCTATGAATTATTATTTGAACGCGACGATTTATTTGATTTAGCAGTAGTGTCGGGAAGCTTGACACAAAATCAACTACATCACGTTGTAGCTATGAAAAGTGGCTCTAATTTGTATATGTATGTAGATAATACGCTAACTCAAACAGCTAGTGATCTATCAAATGCAAGCGCTTGTTCAAACAAGTCGGACATCTACATTGGAAACTTAGACACAAAAGAGAGAGGTTTTGATGGACTGATTGATAACGTGAAAATATACCCATCATCACTAGGGGAAGCAGATAGATCGTTATTATATCACACTCTAGGAAGAGGAACCACCATCGTTGGCAACGCTTTCTATAACCACGGAATGCTGGTGTTAGGATCAGTTACATCTCGCTTCATGGATATTAAAAGCGCAACTGCTCGAGGAACTCATACAATTTGGGAAAAGGAAATATCATGCACAGTAGGAGCAGGAGATTTCAATCGAACAAACAATCCAACAATACAGCAATACAATCCGGTTACTAATCGATATGAGTTTAAAAGCTTCACAACTGGATCTGATTTCAAACCGTATGTCACATCTGTGGGTTTGTATGACGAGTACGGACAGCTGTTAGTGGTAGCAAAGTTAGGGTTTCCAATTAAGTTACCAAATAATGTAGATACAACGTTTATAATAAGATATGACAAGTGATGGAAGATGATTACGATGACTGGTTTCCGGACCAAACAATTTGAATATGGTAAGACGAAAGGTTTCAAGAAGAGCAGCTGCTCGAAAAAAAGGATACAGAAGTGGGTTGGAGGAAGACATAGATGATACTCTAAAGGCTCAGGGCGTGGACGGTGAATATGAACAACACACAATAAAATACACTAAGCCAGCTACCAACCACACATATACTCCAGATTTTAAACTACCTAATGGAATCTTCATAGAAACAAAAGGTCGCTTTGTGTTAGAAGATAGAAAAAAACACTTGCTCATAAAGGAGCAACATCCAACCGCTGACATTCGCTTTGTGTTCCAAAATTCCAAAAACAAAATCCGAAAAGGATCAAAAACAACCTACGCAGATTGGTGTAAAAAGAATGGATTTCAATACAGCGATAAAACGATACCAATAAGTTGGTTAAACGAGTAAAATTATGTATATTTAGTCTATGAATACATCACAGACTGAGATTGTAATGAAAGCGTTGCATGGCCATCTAGGGAAGTCAGTGTCACGCAAAAACGGAGAAAGAAGCTTTCATTGTCCGTTTTGTAACCACTACAAGCAAAAGCTTCAAGTAAACATTGAAACGCAGAAATGGCATTGTTGGGTATGTAACGCAAAGGGGCAGACTATCAACTCTCTTTTACATAAGTCTAACGCACCAACCTACACATTTGATGCAGTTAGAGCGGTATATGGTAATGTACACCTAACAAAGATTAAAAAATCGGATACATCCATTACATCACTACCAAAAGAATACAAACCACTGTATGTTGCTAAACCGTCACCATATCAAAAAAATGCAATGCACTATGCTATTCACAAAAGAGGATTATCACCAGTAGATATTGTAAAGCATGAAATAGGATACTGCGAATCAGGCCCTTACGGAGGAATGCTAATTGTTCCAAGTTATGATGAGGACGGCTTCTTAAACTATTTCATAGGTCGTAGCTTTTACGACACACCACTAAAACACAAGAATCCATCTGTATCTAAGGATGTAATTGGTTTTGGAAGCAACATAAACTGGAGTGAACCAATTGTGATTGTCGAAGGGGCTTATGATGCGATCACTACAAGAAGAAATGCAATACCATTATTTGGTAAAAAGATACTACCAACACTGAGAGCACGTATATTAAAAGAGCGTCCTCCTAAACTATACCTTGCACTAGATTCGGATGCATATAAGGACAGCTACAGTGAAATTGAGTATTTTATAAACAACGGACTTGATGTCTATTATGTAAATTTGCAAGATAAAGATCCAAACGAAACAGGACACGAAGGTATGTTAAACGCAATACAAAACGCTAATCAAATAACATTCTTTGATCTTATTCAATTTAAAATAAACTTATGATAAACAAAATCAAAAGTAATCTCAAACAAGTAGATTGTATATTTCATATAGCAGATGTACATATACGTAACTGGAAGAGACATAAAGAGTTTAAGAGTGTTTTTGATCGCATGTTCAAAGAGCTTGATAAGTGTCCAGAGAATACAATTGTAACTGTAGGAGGAGACATCGTGCATGCTAAAACAGAGATGAGTCCGGAACTGATTCGCATGTGCTCTACCTTATTCGAAGGATTAGCTAAACGCTTTCCAACGATAGTAATCACAGGTAATCATGACGCTAATCTCAACAATCCACACCGCTTAGATGCACTCACACCTATTGTAGAAGGATTGAACATACCTAACCTATTCTATCTACGTAACTCAGGATTATACAAGATAGGTGACATTGCTGTGAGTGTGATGTCTTTGCTAGATGCTGAGGAAGATTACGTCACTTACGATAAGATCGACAATCCAGATCAGTATAAGAAGCTAGTTGCGCTATATCATGGTACAATTGCCAATAGCAAGGTGGATAGTGGACTTGTACTCGAGCATGGACTGGCTTGGGATACATTCGCAGGATTTGACGTAGTACCGCTTGGAGACATACATAAACGTCAGGTACTGAGTAAACAAAACCCTGCAATATTCTATCCTGGATCGTTAGTGCAACAAAACTTTGGAGAAGCTTATGATGGCCATGGGTATGCGATTATAGACCTAACAAAGAAGGATGAGGTACCATACACTTTTCACGATATCGTTAACGATTACGGATATTATACGTTAGATGTAGATAATGGAGTGCTACCAGATAACTTACCAATAACAAGCAAGACTAGCTTGCGTATTCGCACAACAAACACAGACGCTGCTCAACTCAAACGTGTACTAGCTACTATTCGTAAGGAGTACAAAAACAAAGATGCAGTAATAATCAAACTCGATAAACATAACAGTGGAACGAGTGCTGGACTATCTGACGCAACTCTTAATCAAGGTGATATACGAAATGTAAGTTATCAGAACGCATTGCTAGAGGAGTATCTAACTGATCAAGGAATAGATCCGGAAATAATCACAAAAACACTACAAATAAACAAGAAACTCAACCAGGAATTGCAGACCCTAGACATAGCACGCAGTGTAGTGTGGAAACCTAAAAAGTTTGCATTTAGCAATATGTTTAGCTATGGAGAGGGTAACGAGATCGACTTTTCAACAAAGAGTGGAACTTGTGGTTTATTTGCTCCTAACCACATGGGAAAGTCTGCTGCGCTAGACGCTTTGTGTTTTTGCTTATTTGACCAATCATTTAGAGCTAAGTCTGCTGATCAAGTGCTCAACAGAAAGAAAGAAGAGTTCGAGTGTACTTTCAACTTTGAGCTGGAAGGAACGGATTATTTTATTCACAAAAAGGCATTCAAGTACAAACACGGTGCGTTGAAGGGTAGGCTGCGTGTAGAGATAGATTTTTGGATGATTAACGAGAACGGCGATCAGGTATCCCTTAACGGAGAGCAGAGACGTGATACTGACAAGATCATTCAATCCTATGTTGGAACTTTTGATAACTTTATATTAACAGCATTATCGCTACAAGGTAACGACTCTAACTTTATAGATAAGACACAAAGTGAGAGAAAGGATTTGTTAGCTAACTTTCTCGACGTAACCATATTTGATCAGCTATACGACTTAGCAAATAAAAACAATAGAAAGGCTGCAATTACTTTAGAAGAGTATCAAAAGCAAGATTTTGAAACAAAACTAGGTGATGCAGAAAAGGATTTTGATATATACAAAACAAAGCATGAGGAGGCAGAAAAAGAGCTTACTCATGCTAAGAACGTAATGCAAGAAATCAATGATGAATTGATGGAATTAAACAAAGAGCTTCAAGCGTGTAAGGGTGATGATTTAGATATTGACCAATTAAACAAAGACCTAGATACAACACAAACACAACTAGACAAGTATGAAGCCTTAAAGAAGGTATCGACTGAAAAGTGGGAAGCTGCAAAGAAGAAATTAACTGGATTAGAGAGTGACAAAGAGCGAGCACTTAACTCCTTTGATGCAAGCCTCTACAACGACTACCAATCCGAGTTAGGAGCTATGGTCATGTTAGATAAAGAGTTAGACACAATGAAACTCACAATCAAAAATAAGCTAGAAAAGCTCGAAAAATTAAACCAACACGAATATGATCCAAACTGCTCTTATTGTACTTCAAACGTATTTGTCCAAGATGCAATAAAGACAAAGCAGGAGCTTGAACAAGACAAGCAGACGGTAGCTGACTTTCTACAAAAGCGTAATAGGGTGGTTGAGTTTCTCGAGAAAAACAAAGAAATTCAAGACCAAGCTGACTACATAAACAATCTAGCTACACAATACAATGCAGCTCGAGCCGATAAAAGCGATGCCGAGACAGCATACGAAAAAATCAAATCACTGATAACGCGAGAAAAGTCAACAATCAAGCGTATTAACGGTGACATTAAGCTATACAACGAGTCGCGTGTGATTATTGAGAGTAATGAAAGAATCCAAAATCAGATCAGTGAAGTCAACAAAAAAAAGAATAAGCATGCCATTGTTGTGTCCAAGCTAGATAAGGAGGAGAAGGATTATTATGGTAAGATGGAAGTATCGGCTAGCACAATCGCAGAGTGTAACCGTACAATTGAACGAATGAAGGAGCTGCTAGAAGAACAAGATGCCTACAACGCATACTGCAAAGCTATGTACAAAGATGGTATTCCCTACCAATTAATAAGCAAAGCAGTACCATATATTCAACACCACACTAATCTAACATTAAATCAGATCACAGACTTTGAGGTAGAGTTAGAAACGGATGGAAAGAATATCAACGCATTCATAATGTATGACGACGATAAGTGGCCATTAGAGCTGAGTTCGGGGATGGAGAGGTTCCTAGCATCCATTGCAATTCGTATAGCATTGATAAAAGTAACGAACCTACCAAAACCGGATTTCATTGCAATTGACGAAGGGCTTGGAGTGTTGGACAGCACTAATCTCAACTCAATGCATACGTTATTTACGAGCATGAAAGACACATTCAGATTCAGCTTAGTAATATCACATATTGATATTGTTCGTGATATGGTTGACACTATAATAAGCGTTGACAAGAAAGGTGATCATTCGTATATAAACTGTTAGCATACTATTTATAGTATATGAGCTTACTATCTTTCTATAAGCAACCACAACCACGTGGATATGATCAAGGGCAGTACCTTATTGAAGATACTAGCACCAACTCACCCGACTACTTTGAGGTAACACAGTTTCCAGATGTAGTGGGTGGAGGGCGTTATTTGATTAAGCTAAAAGGTAATGGAATTAATCTACGTACAAACTCCTCAATCGACGTTGAGGTAATAGATGCAGAAGGAAACAATATGTTTGCAGAAGTTGTCGATTATGTAGATAGATTTGATGATTATTACATTACGTTAGAGGTGTATGACCAAACACCAAGAGGATTGGCTACTGTATATCTGGTTGGTGAAGCGGTTGTTGATCTTGAAGGTAATTCCATACAACCAACTACGCAAGAGCAGTACAACGTGAGATGGTCACGAACAATCAATGTACTACCTTTTGAACGTAACACAGCAGAACTTGTATTTAACAATCCACCTCAGGTTGATATTATCCAAGTAACAACACCAGAAAAGGAGTTCATAGCAGCTGAAACTACAGCAAGCATCTATTCAGTTTATACATCAAGCGTTGATGACTATACTATTGTGTCTGCAAACTTTAAGGGATACGATAGAGACTTTGGATCTGGAAAAGGTATTTTAGATACAAGATTACAGAGTCTACTACTTAACCCTCTACAAAAACCATCAACTAATAATTCAGTAAACTCATCAGTGAGAGGACGATCCACTGAAATCCAAAACGGATACATTAGAGAGCTTACTTCAAGATTTAATACAGTAGTAAAGTCAGCAGATCGGACAATCCAAAAAGACTTTTTAGGAGGAAGGTTTGAGTTCTTTAGTTCGGAAAGCACACCAAAGGTACTTGAACCAACCCTACCAAGTAACTATGTGGTATCAGGAAGCACGGCTGGACAGCTTACTTTATTCAATGCTGACATCATTGAAGTGATGACAGATACAGAAATGAGAATATCAGAGCCTATCGAGATAACTACGCTTGACACAAATATATCAAGGCGAGGATATACAACAAAGCAACGATACCGAAAAGCATCAAACTTCACAGGAAGTATAACATATCTACCATCTGATGCGGCTTTTGTTACAAGCTCAACTGTGAGTCAATCATATTTAGAAACCACTTTTAGCGATCTCAAACCAATTAGTGGTGAAGTGTATCGTATTAAAACTTACTACAAAAGAGGAACCTCAACTGGAGATTTCAAATTAATATACGATGCAGTAGTAACGCCAGTTGAATATTTAACAGACGCTCAGTTTCCAAACCAAACGACATACGCAAAACGAGACTCTGACTTCAGACTTATAGGACATTTTACAGCAGATGAGATTGCAAATGATTACTGGGAGTACCTGGTAGAAACGCCAAGAGCAATCTATCCTGGATTTACACCGACTATTAACAGTTCATCGTTGCACGAAAGCTTGCCAATTGAGTGTAGCTATACACACTCTGGATTACTAGCACCACAGTTTAATCAAAATTACAACGAGGGTCAGATATACACTCTAGCTTTTAATGTAACAATGGATGCCAACACAGAGCTTGAGATTTACATGAATAGTGATCCATTAAGCACAAACACAGTAATACCTCAGACATATACCAGAGCGTTTATTAAAGATCCAAACCTAGAGAAGAATAGGTACTCAGACGGCAGTAATAGGTTTGGAAAGTTTGTAGGTAGAATACAAAACAAAAGAGGTACCAATAAGTATTACGGTAGAGTTGAGTTTGATTTTACAACAGATGCTGCAGGATTAGGAAGACCAGTGTTTAGATCCAAATCAATTGACTATACAGACATAACCGGCAATGTATATGTGAGCGAGATCAGCATAAAGCCGTTAGCAATAAATGGATTCTCACCAAATCTAGTGCAATACCAAATACCATTCAACACTGAGATAGATGAGATACTAACAATATCACAATCGTTGGATTTTAAGATTGAGTATTTTGATTACACTGGAAAGCAGTCGGAGTTCGTTACATACATAAACGATTTGCAGGTAAACATAAAAACAGACATACCATCCAACACCTGCCAAGCACAAACAACAGACTTTATGATGATTGTAAGAGGAGTAGAAGACGGTTTAACTTCATAAAACATGGCAAAAATAAAACAATACGCATTTGGTCACGCTTTTAATTTTTTTTACAAATACACACCTTCGGGTAGTGATTTGCTAACATCCGGATGGCCAAATCAAGATCTAGGTTCTACATCCAACCAGACATATGTTCTTAATGGTTACATGAACATGAGCCTGCAGACAATGCTTACACGACATACAGCTTCATTAAACTCAACTCAAGGAGCTTTGCCGTGGGGAAGTCCAGCAGCTGATTATTTATGGAACGTATTAGTGCCATCTGCTTCTGTATCGCAGGAAGAGGTCCCTATATCAGCAAGTTTTAACGCCAATTTTATTACAACGTACACGTTTACATATAACAGTGCCAGTTTTATGTATAGTGATTGGGAGCTTCTTCCAGGAGTCGGAGGTTTCGGCTTAACTGAGTACCCTATTACATCTAGCTGGATTGCATACGAACCTAAACTTATCAACTCAAACAATCAATATAAAATTGTTAGAGAAGATACCACTGGTAGTGCCACCTACTTTCCAGCAACAGTTTATCAAGATGGAGATGGATCACCACTACAACCATATGCAACTCCAACTGATTTTGATACAACAGTTCCGCAGTATGCTTATAACCGAGCCCCATCACTAGGAGTTCAAAATCGATACCCTCCTGGATTTGTACCAACTACATTTACATATGGAGACTTATCCACCGGATCCTATGATGGTAGATTCTTTGATGTATCAGGAGGCTGTGGAATAACAAGAGCAAGTATAAGTGCATCTTTGGTAGAATGGGACAACAATAAAGCAAGCTCACTACTAGTTGCTAGATCGGCAGCAACAGCAGCGTTAAAGAAGAGAAGGTTGTTTTTTCCAACAACATCAACTGGGAGTGGGACTACTACAACCTGGTTCGAGTTTGCACCTAGTATGATTGGAATTGGTTCTAATGAATACTTTGATGAAAACGGAGGGATATATAACGTCAAGTTTAATCTCATGCGAGATGTTGCAAATGATTTTTATCCCGATAGTGGTGAAGGTAGTGAGCTGCTAGTGTTTATATTTAATGTACAAAGCACAATACAGCAATCAGGTAATGCGTCTGAACCTGGCGATATAGGATACTATCCACCCAATAACAACATCATTCGAATAAAGAACACTCCTGCCATGTCATTTTTTAATCCAGCAACTGGCTACTTAATTGAGAGTTTTAACATAAACGTTGTACAGTATGGAACAAATGCCCAACTAGTATTTGAAGCTAGTGGAAGTCTGGGTAGTGAAAAATACTTTGGCTGCATAATTGATGATGTCCAATTCTGTAAAATAGGAGTTTCAACAGACCCAGCTTTAATCAAACCAACAACAATTGGAGAGGCAATAGCTCCACCTGCGCTTCCAGACCTATAATTATGATAAACAATAGCAAAATCAGAAACGTACAAACAAAGTTTCCACCAATCGAGGGATTGGTAAACGGAGAAACTCTAGGTAAGATTAGATTGAAAAATCTATATCCTAGTTGGAATGGAGAGAATGTGAACGACATTAAAGCTAAGCACGATAATAATCCATACCTAGTACGCATAGGAACGCCAGGAACAGATAATCAGCTTAAAAACGACAGACTATACTTCATATCACACTACCTTTCCTACAATCCAATCACACAAGATATCGAAGATCGAGATATCATTACACGACGAGTGATGGATAGGTTGTATGTAGGACAGACGACTTTAGAGGGGGATTATGATAACTATAAAATGTTTGTTAATGGCAACATAGTAGCAAATGATATGTTTCTAACACAAAGCGATAAGATCAGCAAAGTATCGTTAACCAAGTTAGTAGTAAAGCTGCTCGATAGAGTGGATCAGCTTTCAAAAGAAGTAGCGCAATTGAAGGTTAAAACGAAAACGAAGCCTATTTATACAAAAGATTCTAATTAGATGAACAAGTTAACACAGTACCTTGTTGAAGGTATCTTAAAGGAAGTTGGAGAAGGGATCACTGTAATGCTTCCAGGAGGATTCAAACCTCCACACGAAGGTCATTATCAGCTAGCAAAAGGGTATGCTGACATGTCACAAGTTAAGGAAGTTGTAATTCTCATCGGACCAAAGGATCGAGACGGAATCACAGTTGACGATAGTGAGAAGATTTGGGATATGTTGATCGGTGGTGATAGAAATATCAGAGTGCAAAGATCAAAATACCCAAGCCCACTACTAACAGCATATAAGTATATTGAAGATGAAGCGCAGCAAGGAGAAGCCTATGCGCTTGGATCGAGTAGTAAGGGTAGCGATTACGATCGTATTCGAGGGTTTGTTGATCAACACCAGAAAGATGGTAAGTATCACAAACCAGGAGTATCAGTAGTAGAACTTCCATTAGAACGATCAAAGCCAATCATATACAAAGGACGTACAGACGATGAGAATGGTAAGCCAATGAGTGCATCTCAGTTGAGAGCAGATCTAGCAGCTAACGATTTTGAAAACTTTAAGACAAATTACCCAAGCATAAAATCTCCACAACAGCTTCAAACGATCTTTGATACGCTTATAAAAAAAAAGATGAGCGAGGATGGAGCGGGTCTCTCCCAATCTACTTTGGATGAAGTAGTTTTACGTAAACATTTTGAAGCTTTTAAAGATCTTAAAAGCAAATTTGATGCATTTATCGATAAACTAAAACAAGAAAACAGAGAAACCAAGCAAGCTTTTCGGAAATTAGTAAATGCAATAAAGACTGGAAAAAGATTAGATAAATCAGAAAAGAAAGAGATCGGTGATCAAATGAAAGATGTCCTCAAGCTAGCAGGCATCACCGCAGCTTCTGTAATGCCTGGAGGAGTAATATACCTATTGCTGGCAAGAGTACCAGCCCTCAAAAAACACATGACACCATCAGCTTTCTTAGCTGAAGGTCGCATTCCACTAAACGAAGGAGGAGCAGCTGGACACATGGCACATCCATACGAGGATATGGATATGACGTTTGATGACATCGAAGATATGATTGATGCAGCTCTATCTGGTAAAATTGAGTATGCTCAAGAGAAGCTAGACGGTCAAAACCTTATGATGACCTATAAGGATGGACAGCCTTTAGCAGCAAGAAGAAAGACTCAACTCAGAAATGCATCCGAAACAGCTTTTACAAAAACGGAGTTTGAAAAGGTAAACGAAAAGTACCCAGACAACATAAAGCTATCTTTCAACGAAGCTTTTGCTGATATGGGAAAGGCAATGGAGAAGTTGTCTCCAGCAGAGAAGGAGGAGTTTTTTGGAAACGGTACTAAGTATGTAAACTTTGAAATACTGCATCCTGCAAGTGCAAATGCAGTTGCTTATGGTGTTACCGAACTACGTCTTCACAACATACAAGAGTATGATGAAAATGGAAATGTAAAAGGAACAGATATACAAGCAGCAAAAAAATTAGATCAAGCTCTTAAACAAGTTGAAGCGGAAAGTCAAGATACCTACGATATAAAATCAACTGACCTTTTAAGTTTAAAACAAACTAAAGATTACGAAAAACAGAAAGAAGAGCTGCTCAAAGATCTTAACAACGTTAGAAGTAGATATCAGCTCGCTAAAGGAGATAAGTTAGGATTATATTTTCAAAACTTTTGGTCTAATTTTATCAAGAACAATGCCAAAACATACAAATACGATATACCAGACAACGTACTGCAAAACCTTATAAACAGATGGGCTTTTGGAGTAAAAGACCCGCCAATACCACAACTAAAAAAAGAAATAGACAATCCAGAGTTTAGTGATTGGGTTACGACTTTTGACAAAGGTGGTAATGTTAAAGATCAGAAGAAGATAGCAGTAGAACCAGTTTCTGATATATTTTTAAAGTTAGGTGTGTTTGTATTAGAAAGTATGGAAGGATTAATCGCAATCAATCCAAACGATATAGTAGCAAACACAAAAAAAGAATTAGCGTCTGCCATTGAGCAAATCAAACAGCAAGCTAAAAATGGCAAAATACAAGACGATGATGCTCCACTGCGTTTTTTAAGATCAGAACTCAAAAGAATTGAAAAAGCAGGAGGATTTGAAAAGATTGTTCCAACAGAGGGTGTCGTGTTTAAACACAAAGACAAAATATATAAACTCACTGGAACATTTGCACCAGTCAACCAAATCATAGGATACATTAAATTCGGAAGATAATGAAATTGAAACCACTATTAGAGAAAAAAGAAGCAATTGCAACGTCACCAAATACAAACATGACATTGCATTACGATCCTCAGTTTACTGAGGTTGGAGAAGAAGGTAAGCCTGAGTTTAGCTTTACAATTACAATGTCATCTGTAGGTGGTAAGGAGTTTTACAGAGTGGTTGCAAGTAAAGAAGAGGAAAAGAAATTAGCCGAGGCTGTGAAGCTTGAGCTTCGAAGAGCTTTAAGGAAGTTTGACAAACGAGTTGAAGGAATCTTAGAGCAGTACAACATAAAAACAAGATAAAAAATAAAGGTTATGAGTAAGCGAATTAAACGCAAAGAGGGTGACGTTTGGGAAGAAAAAGGAAAAACTTGGACAATTAAAGACGGCATCAAACAAACAGTTACAAAGTTTACAGAGGCACGAAAGTCGTTTTTAACACCACTTAGTTGTCCAGAGTGCGGAAAATCGATGAAGAGTCATTGGGACGTAAAATTCTGGAAAACTCACAGAACTTGTTGGGATTGTGTGATCAAAGCAGAGCATGAAATCAGAACACAAGGGAGGTGGGCAGAATACGAACAAGCAAAGGTGTCAGCTAACGCAGCTGCTTTCTTAAAGGAGGTCAGAGAAACGTTAGAGGAGTATGCAGGCAGCAGTAAGGAAGATACTTACGTGACTGAAAAGGGTAAAGTTGAAAAATGGAGTAATCCAGACAACAAAGTTATTCGTCAGTATATCGATACAGAGATTGAAAAGTTAGAAGAAAAGGTAAAAAAGCTAAACGAGCGATGAACGAAGAGTCAAAGGGGTTATGGCACAATATTAGAGCTAAGCGAGCTAGAGGTGAGAAACCAGCACGCAAAGGATCTAAAGCGTACAAAGATGCGGTAAAAGCTGCAAAGAAAATCAACGCTGAAGAAACCGTATTGTATCGCAGCGAATCTCTTCGATTAGAGATTGTGGAGCATTTAGAACCGGTAGTGTTCCAGGAAGCAGTATATAATGGACGTAAAGTAGAGCTTAATAAAATCATGCGTGGTGATGTTAAGAAATTCAAAGTTTATGTCAATGCTGGATCTAAAACAGCTGATGGTGAAATTAAAGCAAAGAAAGTTAATTTCGGTCAGAAAGGAATGAAGATCAAGAAAAGCAATCCTGAGAGACGTAAGTCATTTAGAGCTAGACATAACTGCGATAATCCAGGACCGAAAACATCCGCCAGATACTGGTCTTGCCGAAAATGGTAGTATTTATATAAAACAATAAAATTTAACATGAATAGCGTATACAAACAATTACTGCAAGCAAAAGGCTTGCTAACTGAGGATTTTGAAAAGGATGCTAAGGACATTATGGGCAATGACCTTGCTGGGGCAGTATCAGCATTAAAGACTAAAGCTAGTGATAAAGAATTTCAATCGGGTGCTACAGCTGGTCAAGAGGATGGATCAGACAACGATGAAAAGGTAACATCAAACGAGACACCAATCCCTGCAACTAAAATGTTTCCAACTCAAAAGGAAATTGGATTTGGAAACAGCTTAGAAGATCTTGTAAAAGATAAGTATGAGCAGATTGACAACGCCTTCACAAACCCAGTAAAGATGTCATCTCCAGACGGAAAGCTACCAATTCTTGCAGCTGATATAGGAGGAGAGATAGCCATACTCGATGGACACCATAGATGGTCATTATGCTTTATGATTAATCCAGACGCAGAGATGTCATGCGATGTTTTGAAAGGTGACTTTGACACTGCAGAAGACGCTCTTAAAGCAATGCAGTTTGCAATCGCAGCAAAAGCTGGAAAGGTTGTGACTAAAAACTTTGAAGGAAAAGATTTGATGTCAGTATCAACCGAAGAAGTTGAAAAGTATGTAGAAGAGAATATTGTACGATCAGCTGTTGCAAAATTTGCTAAATATAAACCAGAGATACTATCAAAAGCTGGAATCAAAAAGCCTAATAAGGAGAGAGACTTGGATGATACAAAAATTAAAAAAGCTATTGCACGTTACATAGGAGTATCGCATAAAAAGATCAAAGCGATGGTAGGACCTTATACAAGAACCATCATGCCACAAGCTGGTGCCTCAGGTACTTCACAGGATGATGTAAACAAAGCATTAGCTCAAGGAGATATCAACTTTAACGAACCATACCTAAAGGAAGCATTGCAAAAAAGAGCTGGAATAATAAAATAACTATGAAACTAAGAGACTTAATACCACTAAAAGAAGCGCAAGACGATCAATTGTGTATGGAGTACTTTCGTAAATTTGGAGAGTGTTGTAATTACAATGCTGTCTTCGATTACGTAGGAATAAAAGATGATACAGAAATTTACACAGCCGATCTTACCAATTTTGGTGATTTGAGCTTAGTAGTAGCAAAAGCTTACATTGTAGCTAAGGTGACTAAGAAACATGCAATGTTTGGTTTAGTATATGTGTTGAATGGGCTTGCGAAATTAGACGCTACAATTTGCCGTATTAAACGTACGGAAAAGGATGGACACGTAAATTTAGAAGCAATTATGTTTGACAGCGAAGACACAAAAAACTTCAGTGGTAACGATGTTAAATTCAAAAACGTGATCAAATGAAGAGAACAAAAAAACAACTCCAAGAAGAGGCGGCAAGATTATTAATCCGTAAGTATGTTCGTGAGATGTTGAAAGAGGGTGCTGGAGGAGCACCTGAAGCAGAGGAAGAAGAGGCAGCTGCTGATGCATCCACTGAACCTGAAACAGAAGATGAACCTGCAGACGAACCAAAGAAGCCTGAGCCAGAAGAAGCTCAAGATGAACCTGGACTAGAAGAGGAGTTAGCAGAGTTGACTGATTCATATATTAAGAAACTTAAAAATGCACAAGCAGCAGTTGATCAAAGTGATGTGATTGAAATCATGGCACAACTGATGGACAGCTTTGGCTATGGAAACCAAGACAAGCTGACAGTATTACAGGGTGTTAAAGAAATGACTATACGATGAGCAAACTTAACAAACTTATAGAGAATGGCGTTAAGTCTTTGATGGTTAGAAATCTTGAAGAAAAAGCTGTATCAAAAAACCAACAGCAGTTTATGGGGATGGTGCATGCTTACAAGAAAGGTGAAATGAAAGATGCACCAGCCAGTGTTAAAAAAGCTGCAAAAGGAATGACTAAAAAAGCAGCTAAGGATTTCGCAAGCACAAAGCATAAAGGATTACCAACGAGAGTAGATGAAAGTGTTGTTGGTGACATCCTAATCATAGCAGATGAGAACAACACCTATGAGAAATTCACAGCAGAATTAATCAAACAGAAATATATCATGCCAGATGAGCTAGAAGATCCAGAAACTGAAAAAGAACTTCGTGCAATGTATGATGGCGTTAAGGATGGTAGCTCTATTAATGAAGCACTAGCACCAACTAACAATCTAAAAAGCAAAATGCCTGATCACGTTAAAGGATGGGCTAAATGGGTTGCACAGCACTCAAACGGTGAATGGTGGTATTATGATTCAATACCTCGTTTAGTACCAGGCACTGGATGGAAAAACAACGATAGAGATGGTTATCAGTTTGGTAGCGGTATAAAGACAGCACCACAGGGTTGGGAAAAGTCTAGTCAAGAATTGAAAGAAAACAAGATGATCAAAGAGTACACGGACAAGAACTTCTCAGGAAGAGAGTTAATAAATAAAGTCAACTCAAAAAAGCCAGATGCAGAAGGAGCTAAATTTATTGAGGAGTTCTTTCCTAATGGATTTAAGAGTCAACAAAAAGCAGTCCAAGCTTTGAGAGCGAGTGATGCAAGCCCTATCAAAAAGAGAATGGGACAATATGCTCCAATGTTTGTGCACGTACAATTCCATGAATTTACTGATCAGGCTGGTGAGAAATATGGAGTTCATCAAACACAATACTACAACTCCAACTTCAAGGATAAGCCGGGAGGAGAAAATTTTAATCCAAGTGTTACTGAGCTATACATCTACAAGCGAAAAGATCCAAACAACCCATCACCACAAGCTCAAAAAGACCAAGCAATCGGAACAATACTTGTTAAGACGGATGAGTATATAAAAGATCTTGAGCTACTAAGACGTGGAGGGCAATTAGGTCAGCGTGTAAGCGAATCAACCAAAGAAAACAAGATGAACACAAAAACAGAGTCAATCGTAAAGCGATTAAAGGAAGATACCGAATACCAAAAATTCTTCAAGTCAGCAATGGACAAGTTTGGTGTGAAATCTCCAAAAGAGTTGAGCGATAAGAAAAAGAAAGAGTTTTTCAACTACGTAGATAAAAACTACAAAGCGAAGAGCGAAGTTAAAATAACAGAAGAATACTTTCCAGCCCATGCACAGGACTCAGCTGAATTAAAGAAAGCAAAAGCAGCATTAGCAAATTGGTTTAATAATATCAAATCAGGAGACGTATCAATGCGAACTAAGGTACAACAGCTTGATGTTTTGAGCGACCTTATTGATGATTATGCTTACGAATACGCTCAAGATTGGGCAAGCGGCAACATGATTTAAACACATAAAGCATTAAGTTATGACTATAAACAGATACCATATTATCGGGCTTGCGTTGTACACAGCGTTAATCGTAACACTCACCTATTTATTATTAAGACCTAACACCAATGTGAATGGGCTATCAACACAAGATCAAAAATATGTGGATAGTCTAAACATACGCATTGGAGAACTGGAAGGTCAGCAAAAAGTGAGTGACAGCTTAATAGCTAATTACAAAAAGGATATAGAAGTATTGGATCATAAAATTGATTCAACTAAAAACAAAGTTATACAAATACGCAAGGATTATGAAGGCAAAATTAAAGATATTAGTAGGTACACTCCTACTCAGCTCGATAACTTTTTCACAGACAGATACAAGTAATCAATTAAGCAAAGACTCTACTGTATGTTTACCAGCTAGCATTGCTAGGCAGGTAGCGGCAGATTTGGTTTCCTATGATTTGTGCAAGGAAGAGCTAACTAGCACTGAACAGCTTAACAAGCTACTGAATGAAAAAAATGAACAGCTATCGAAGGCATTTCTTGAAAAGGAGAAACAGTATGACCTGTGCAAAGTTGAAGTTGATTTGCTTAAGGAGAAAAGCGACGTATATGAGCAGGCTGCTATTGATCTAGCAAATAAGAATCGTAAATTAAAAAACACATCTATTGTATTAGGAACGACTACCGGAGTATCTGTGTTATTGGTAGTACTATTATCGATATTGAAATAATGAGTCAAGACGTAAACCTAAAACAACTTATAAGAGCTGAGTACATCAGGTGTGCTAAGGATCCGGTTTATTTCATGAAAAAATACTGCCTGATTCAGCATCCAACTAAAGGAAAGATACCATTCAAGTTATTTCCATACCAGGAAGAGCTTACAAATGATATTCAAGAAAACGACAGGGTAGTCATACTCAAGTCAAGGCAGCTAGGGATATCAACCTTATCAGCGGGGTACTCGTTGTGGACTATGCTGTTTCAGAGTGACAAAAACATACTTGTAGTAGCGATAGATCAAAACACATCCAAAAACCTTGTAACAAAGGTTAGTGTAATGTTTGAGAATCTACCTAGTTGGCTTAAAATGAGAACCACTGAAAAGAATAAGTTATCGCTTAGACTTGCAAATGGATCACAAATCAAAGCTGTAGCAAGCTCAGGAACATCAGGACGTTCAGAAGCATTATCGTTAGTGATTATTGATGAGGCTGCGTTCGTTGATAATGCAGAAGAGTTATGGGCATCACTACAACAAACGCTATCAACCGGAGGTAGAGGTATCATACTTAGTACACCAAATGGAACCGGTAACTTCTTCCACAAAATATGGGTAAAGTCAGAGGAAGGGCGAAACTCATTCTTTACCAAAAGGCTTCCGTGGCAAGTACATCCAGAAAGGGATCAAGAGTGGAGAGATAGACAGGATGAGGAATTAGGATTGAGACTTGCAGCACAGGAGTGTGACTGTGATTTTAGCACATCAGGTAATACAGTCGTACATCCAGAAATGCTAACATTCTACAGAGAAACCTACATGCAAGATCCACTAGAAAAGCGTGGTTTTGATAGTAACTTATGGGTATGGGAGATTCCAAACTACTCAAAGGACTATGTGGTCGTAGCCGATGTCGCCCGAGGAGATGGATCTGACTTTTCAGCTTTCCACGTAATTGATATAGAAGAAGCAACTCAAGTAGCAGAATATAAAGGACAAGTCACAACAAAGGATTACGGAAATATGCTTGTGTCCATAGCTACGGAATACAATGACGCATTGCTAGTAATAGAGAACGCAAACATAGGATGGGCAACAATACAACAAGTAATAGACCGTGGATATAGAAACCTTTATTACACACCAAAAGATATAGGCCTCGATTCAGATCGTTATCTAGCTCGAGCCACGGATGTACAAAGAACAAAAGATCAAGTAGCAGGGTTTACAATGTCATCAAAAGTGAGACCTTTAATTATTTCGAAGATGGAGTTGTATATGCGAGAAAAAAGTTGTATAATAAGGAGTAGAAGATTGCTTGATGAGCTTGGTGTATTTGTATGGCGAAATGCACGAGCAGAGGCACAATCAGGATATAACGATGACTTGGTTATGAGTTGGTGTATGGGATTATGGGTTAGAGACACAGCCTTAAAGTTAAGGCAGGCTGGAATAGAGCTTACTAAGAGAGCATTAACCCATGCCAAATCGACCGGTGTATATAAGTCTGGCCAGACAAACACTGCATGGAAGATGAATACTAATAAGGGTGATCAAGAAGACTTGAATTGGTTATTGTAGCCTATTTATAAATAAATAATAAAATTAGATGGCAGAGAAAGATTCCAATCTATTTAATAGATTAAGAAAACTCTTTAGTACCGATGTAATTATTCGTAATGTCGGAGGAAAGCAGTTAAAAGTAATCGATACCGACCGCATACAATCCTCTGGAAACTTAGAGAATAATTCGCGAGTGGATAGGTTTCAACGTATGTATGGAACTGGACTTACAGCATACTCTGGTATGGGTCAAGTCTTACAGGCAACTCGTTTAGAGTTGTTTCGTGATTATGAAGCGATGGATACAGATAGCATTATATCATCCGCTTTAGACATATATGCAGATGAGTGTACTGCAAAAGATGAGTTTGAGGATACCTTAACAATAAACACAACAAACGATCAAATACAGAAAGTCCTTCATAATTTATTTTATGACATAATGAACATTGAGTTTAATTTATGGCCATGGGTACGTAACACACTAAAGTATGGAGACTTTTTCCTTCACCTAGATATAACTGAGAAATTCGGTATCACAAACGTAGAGCCAATCTCAGCCTATGAGATGATTCGCGAAGAGGGAACAGATCCACAATTTCCTAACAAAGTGACTTTTAAAAGAGATTTCACTGTAGGGATGATAAATTCTAGCACAGTGTATCGTAGAGATGTGGAGGAATACGACAACTATGAGATTGCTCACTTTCGACTACTCAACGACACTAATTTCTTACCATACGGACGTTCCCTACTAGAACCTGCGAGAAAGGTTTGGAAGCAGTTAACTTTGATGGAGGATGCAATGTTGATTCACAGAATCATGCGAGCACCAGATAAGCGTGTTTTCAAGATAGACATCGGTAACATACCACCAAACGAGGTTGATGCGTTCATGGAGGCAATGGTCAATAAGATGAAAAAGGTGCCTTTTATAGACGAGAATACTGGAGATTACAACTTAAAGTATAACATGCAGAACATACTCGAAGACTTCTACTTACCGGTACGTGGTCAAGAAAATGGAACAGACATACAAACTACTCCAGGGTTGCAGATGGATGCAATTCCAGATATCGAGTATCTGCAGAACAGAATGCTAGGTTCGTTAAAAATTCCAAAAGCATACTTGGGATTCTTAGAAGATACTACTGGAAAAGCTTCACTAGCATCACAAGACTTTAGATTTGCACGAACAATCGAGCGTGTACAAAAAATTATAGTTTCAGAGTTAACTAAGATTGCAATCGTACACTTGTACGCACAAGGATTCACGGACGAGGAGATAGTTGATTTTTCATTAAAATTAACCCCACCATCAACATACTACGAAAGAGAAAAATTAGAGTTATGGACTAGTAAGGCGACTCTTGCAGGGGATTTGGTAGAGAAGAAGTTGTTTAGTAGATTTTGGTGCTACGAACACATTTTCAATATGTCACCAGAGCAGTGGATGGAAGAGCAGGAGCGTATTGCAGCAGATTCAAAGGAATTCTTCCGTCTTGAGCAGATTAAAACCGAAGGTAATGATCCAAAGAAGACTGGACAATCATTTGGTACGGCACATGACATTGCTAGTCTATACAAAGGTGATGCAGGAGTTCCAAAAGGATACGATGAGAAAGAGGTTCCGGAAGGAGGATGGCCTGGAGCTGGAAGACCGGAAGAGCCTGGAACCTATGGAAAACATGAACATCCACTAGGTTGGGACCCAATGGGACATAAGCAGAATAAAGCAGCTGGAAAGGTTGTGTATGAGTCTCAGAGTTTGGATCAATTTAAAGGATTAAAGGATTCTTTAAAAAAATCACAAGCTGTACGTAGCACATACGCTCCGGATCAGAAAAACCATGGGCTTCTTAGCGAAGAAAACCTCCTAGATGAGTAGTCTTTATAAATTCCGACATATTTATTACTAGGACATATATATAATATGAAGAAATCGACGCACTCGAAGATCAAGAACACTGGCATACTATTTGAGCTATTAACACGCCAAATCACAGCCGATACCTTGACTGGATCAAACAACTCACCAGCGCTAAAAATTATTAAAGAATTTTTTGCAGCTAAAAACGTACTAGCTAAGGAGTTGATGCTCTATCAAACACTACTTAACGAATCATTCAAGACACACAATAAAGCTGAATCATTAATCAGTAGCACTCTGAAAATAAGAAAGCAGCTAGACGAAAAGGAGCTTAATGAAGCAAAATACAGCTTGATTAAGGAGATTAAAAAGCACTACGATCTTAAAGACTTTTTCAAATCAACAATCAACAACTATAGAGTGTATGCTTCTATTTATCGAGTGTTCGAAGGATCTGGAATCACACATATAGGAGATGTCGTAAGAAGCCGAGAAACTATTGTTGAGCATATTATCAACCGTAAATCAGTCTCCCAAGAAAGCTCAAACGAGTACTTACGTGAAACTGAGGAAGTACGTTTGTTGGCGTATAAGTTAATGCTTGATAAATTCAACGACAAGTACGCGGCATTATCAACAGCACAACAGACCGTATTAAAGGAATACATTAACAATGTCAGCAACACAACAAAGTTGCGTGACTTTGTGGTAAAGGAAAGTATCACACTACAAAAGCTGTTAGCAAAGAATAGTGGTACAATCAAAGATCCAGTAACTAGCATAAAATTATCGGAGGTTGTTAGTTTGTTAGATCGCAATAAAAACATCAAACGTGTTGAAGAGGGTCACGTACAATCACTTCTTCTTTACCATGAATTGTTAAAAGAGTTAAAATGACAATCGAAGAGAAAATAGAAATAAGAGAGTATATTAGACAGCAAGCTGAGAAGATGCGGAAGGAAAACACCACCGCAAATATCGCTACTTATGATACTCCAAACGCATTTACTGGAGACGAGGATGATGAGGGAACGCAAGCTGTTGATCTTACCGATCCAGAATACGCATACTCTATTAAAGGACCAAAGAACAGAAATCCTAAATACTCTGTTAAGTTGAACGAAGCATCCTACAACGATTTTAAAAGAGACGAATCGCGATCTAGCATACAAAAGATTAATGCCAACATCTTAGAGGTAAACAAAAATATCCGTGAATTGGCTCGTATGCTCAATCACAGTATAAAATTAAAAACAGAGCAAAGATTAGACAATAGCATCCACTGGAAGCGTACAAATGAGGCTCTAAAAAAGATGCATTACAGAATCTCAGTGTTGTCTGAAAAAGCTAACGAGCTCTACGATCTAAATGAAGCTACTGCACAGCAATTAAAAACACAATTGCTAACTATTTTTAAAGATGCAGGGTACACGTTAACTGCTAACGACATAGAGTATAACACGGCTGGAGCTGATGTGTATGAGTTTGACGTTATGATTAACGGAGAGCCATATGCAATTGATTACGACAGAGGTAGTTTAGTTTTTCAAGACTACAATGAAGAAGTACCACTTGGAAACATTAAGCAACCCGAAATGGTAGTTCAAAACATTCAAAAAACACTACAAGTATGAAAAGAGTATTAATTGATTATATAGGGTCTATTGATGTGACTCCGCAGCAGATTAATGAATCAATGAACAAGAACAACGGTAAGTTAATCGTATCCGGCATCATGCAACGAGCTAGTGACAACTCAGAGAAAAACTTCAACCAAAACGGACGAAGCTATCCTCTAGGCATTCTTAAACCAGAGTGCGAAAAGTATAAGAAGACCTTTATTGCAGAGCGTCGAGCGTTAGGTGAGCTAGATCATCCAGATTCTCAAGTAGTAAACCTATCCAACGTGTCACACAATATATTGGATCTTTGGTGGCAAGGAAACGACTTGATGGGTAAGATTGAAATACTAGGAACACCATCAGGAAACATAGCTAAAGAGCTATTGAAAGCCGGTATCCGATTAGGTATATCATCTCGAGGAATGGGATCAGTTAAAGAGCTTGGTGAAGGTAAGGTAGAAGTTCAAGATGATTTTGAAATCGTATGTTGGGATTTGGTTAGTAATCCATCCACACAAGGAGCGTTTATGAACCCATCACTTAATGAGAGTGTTCAATCAAGAACAAATAACAAGTACACAAAGATTAATTCACTAATCAGTGACATAATAACAGTAATGCAATGAAAAACGAAATTCTAAAACAACTAAGTGAAGCAATAGATAGCTCACGAGCAGAAGGATCTGCAAAGCTACGATTAAGTGAAAAAGCTCAGGTACTTCAAGAACTGAAGGAGTACTCAGCGTTAGGAGAAGTAATCTATCGTAGTGAAGGTTTGAAAGAAGCTGCTAGTCGCATATCTGAGTTAGTAGAGAAAGCCGAAAGAGTGGCATTGCAAGAGACAGAGGAATGGTTTGATGAAGTGACTGTCAAGCGTAACATGAAAGAGCTTGCCAACAACAACAAAGAATTCACTAAAACTGTATCTGAAATTAGCAAACTACAACAACGCCTAGAATCTTTGTACGAAGAAATGGGCAATAACCTATCACGCTACTATGAAATTAGTAACTAATACGAAGATTGTTAACGACCTTTTAGCTGAGGTGTTGCTTGAATATAGTATACTTGAGGGAAACCCATTCGCTGCTGCTGAGGAGGATGAAGGTGGAGGTGAAGATGCTGGAGGCGATGCTAAAGCTGAGGGAGGCAAAGAAGAAGAAAAAGCCGATACTAAACCAAAAGATGGCGGTGATGAGCTATCGATTAAATTCGATCAATCAGCGGTCAAAAAATACAACACAAATACTGATTGGAAAGCAAGTGAGGCTCTAGTCAAAAAGATAACAAAGAAAGGTGTTGAGGTGGATATAAACGGAACAAACATATTGGTAAACTTTGACGACATCACAGAAAGTGCAAACAAGTTTTTTAGTAGGAGTCTAAGAGAAGCTGAAGAAGATCTAGATGCTGAGGATAAAAAGCAGATCAAAGATCTTGAAGCTGAGATGGGAGCTGTTGCAAAGGAGTTAGGATCAGCGTTTGATAGTGCCCAAGACAAGATCGAACAAGAGATAGAAGAAATGCCTGACGACAAATTAAATGAGCATAAGCAGAAACTCAATGAAGTGATAGGGGTTACTGCAATCATAGGCCTTATACTAGCATTACCTAAACTAGTGGAGATTACCACAAAGGCTGTGTCTAAGCTAGTTAAGTTAATTAAAAAATTCACTAAAGCAGATCCACCTAAAACAAAAGAGGAGCAGGCAAAGTGGGCAGCTAAAATCATAGACTTTACACACAAATGGCATAAAGCTTATATTAAAGCATTCTACTATATGTTCAAGTTTTCTGGACTCTACAAAAAGGCTGGTATTAAGGATGAAACAACGAGGATGAAAGTTGCTAAAATTATGTACTACACTGTAATTGCAGGTTTAGCAGTATCAGCAGGAATTGGTGCGATAGGAGCTTTCAAGGCTGGAATGAGTCAAGCAGCTCACGGAGGAGAGTTTGCTCTTGGTACTTTTGAAGGCATAATGGCTTCTGTAAAGACTGGAGAGGTTGCAGAATTTTTAGGTGAAATGGGTGCAGGTGTAGCAGGAATAGCAGCAGAAGCTTAAAACAAACCGATTACAATACAATAATTTTTTTACAAAAACAACGCTCAAAACGCGTTTTGATTATTTCTTATACTATGTATGAGTAAATACGCTATCCTTATATGGCGTCCTAAAACAAACAATTCACATTGCAACTCCAATAGTTGTAGGACGTTCTAAAAAATCAAAAATGAACAAATTATTAAAAGATGCAATCGCAGACGCAAAAGCTGTTAGAGAAACTGCTTTAGCTAATGCAAAGATGGCACTCGAAGAAGCATTCGCTCCAAAGCTGCAATCAATGCTTTCTCACAAAATCAAAGAAGAGATGGAAGAGGAAGAGCCGATGGCAGAAATGGAAGACGAAGATGAGATGACAATGGAAATGGATTACGAAGATGAAATGAAGTCTGAAGGTGAAGGCGGAGACGCTGAAATGGAAGATGAGGTTGAATCAGAAGAAGACATGGAAGTTTCTGATGAAGGTTCTGAGGAAGAGGCATCAGCTGAAGCCGAAGAAGAAGAAATGTCTGATGAGGAATTAGAAGAGATTCTAAGAGAATTAGAAGGCGAAGAAGACGAAATGGCTACTGAAGGTGAAATGGCTGATGAAGAAGATGCTATGAACGAAGAAGAAGACATGGAAGCTGAAGAAGAGGAAATCGACTTAGAAGAAATCATCCGAGCTCTACGCGAAGAAGAAGGTGAAGAGGATACGATGGAAGAAGAGGAAGACATGGAAGCTGAGGCTGAGTTAGAAGAGGCTTATGAAGTTATCAAATTCTTACGAAGCAAACTTAACGAAGTAAACTTGTTAAACGCTAAATTACTTTACGTGAACAAGCTATTCAAGAGAGCTGAATTAAGCGAGGCTAAGAAGGTTAAGATCATCGAAACTTTTGATCGAGTGACAAATGTAAGAGAAGCTAAGTTGGTATATGCTACATTGGCAGAATCAATGACACCAAATGCTCCGATTGCAAACAACAAGAAAGTTGTGAAACGTACAAAAAGAGGATTGACTGAAGGTATCGCTTCTGCTCCAAGCAAAGCTACTAGAAAGCCAATCATTGAAAACACAGTTTACAACCGATTTAACGAATTAATTAACTACAACAAGTAAAATAAAACCAACGAAAAAATGAATTTATTCGAAGGAATGGGAGAAACCAATAGAAGTGTAGAAAACAAAGCACTTATCTCCAAATGGTCTAGAACAGGCCTACTAGAAGGACTTGGTTCTAAGAGTGAAGAAGCTACTGTAGCTGTCATGTTAGAAAACCAAGCAAAACAACTTTTGAAGGAAGGATCTGCTACTACAGCTGGTACCGCTGGTGCTGGATATGAGCAGTGGACTGGAGTTGCTCTTCCGTTGATCAGACGAGTATACGCTGAAATCGCAGCAAAGGAATTTGTTAGCGTTCAGCCAATGAACTTGCCATCAGGATTAGTATTCTATCTTGACTTCAAATACTCTAACGATAAAAACCCATTTGGATTTGATCCAGAAGGACAAAACCAAACTGGTACATTACAAGGTATCACAGACACCACTGGAGATCCGTCTGATGGTCTTTACGGAGCTGGTCGTTTTGGGTACTCTATCAAGAATGTTGCAGGAACTGCTGGTGCAATAACAACTGGATCAGTGAGCGCTGCTGACGTATTCTACGATGGTAACTACACTGCATCTATTGCACAATACGCTGCTGTAGCTGTAGCAACATCATCTATGTCAGCACTTGATTTAGAAGGTGTTCGATCTTTCCGATTATTCTCAGGATCTACTGAATTAACTGTACTTCCTGCATTTACGCAAGTAGTGGGTGGTAACGTACAATTCGTTGTAACTGGAACTGCAGTATCAACTGGATCTTTCACAGCTAACGTATCTTACTCAGTACAGCCTACTAACGATGACAGAGGTGACTTCGAAGCTAAGCCAGTTTCTTCTACAAACAGAGACTTAGATACAGACTTGAACATTCCAAGCATCGAATTGCAAATGCGTTCGATTCCAGTAACTGCTAAGACTCGTAAATTGAAAGCAAGCTGGACTCCAGAATTCGCTCAAGACCTTAACGCTTACCACTCTGTGGATGCTGAAGGAGAATTGACAGCTATGTTGTCTGAGTACGTTTCAATGGAAATTGACTTAGAGATCTTAGATATGTTGATCAACTCTGCAGCTACACAAGACTACTGGTCAGCTAAAGTTGGTCAAGAGTATGACGCTGCTTCTAACTCGTTTGTACAATCTCAATTCAACGGTCAAGCATATATCCAAGGTACTTGGTTTGCAACTTTAGGTACTAAAGTTCAAAAAGTATCTAACGATATCCACGCTAAGACTTTGAGAGGTGGTGCTAACTTCTTAGTATGTTCTCCACGTATTTCAACAATCATGGAATCAATCCCAGGATTTGCTGCTAATACAGACGGAAACAAAATGAAGTATGCAATGGGAGTTCGTAACATAGGATCGATCGCAAGCTCGTACGATGTTTACAAAAACCCTTACATGCAAGAGAACACAATCTTGATGGGATTCAGAGGTAGCCAATTCTTGGAAACTGGAGCTGTTTATGCACCATATGTTCCATTAATGTTGACTCCTTTAGTGTACGATCCAAACAACTTTACGCCACGTAGAGGGGTAATGACAAGATATGCTAAACTTGTAACAAGACCCGAGTTTTACGGACGTATCAACGTTGCTGATCTTAACATCCTTTAAGAGAGTAATACTCACGATAAAATTAGCCCTTCTTCGGAAGGGCTTTTTTTATGCCTACTTCTACGGCTTTGGTGTTCTACGGACATAGTTATAAGCATGGAAAAGCATTACATATATAAACTAACAAGCCCAAGTGGCAAGGTGTACATCGGTCGAACAAATGATTTTGAAAAAGAATGATAAGCCACCTAAGTACAGCTAATCAGGGGGAGAAGCGAAAGTTGTACACTGCAATTAGAAAGTACGGATGGGATAATTTTACAAAAGAAATTATAGCAGAAATACAAGGAGAGAGGGCAGCACAAGTGCAAGAATTGTACTACATTACAGAGTATAATAGTTTTCATAACGGATACAACTGCACAATCCAGACCGGAGGAGGTGATAACTGGAAAGACAAAAGAGGTACGGAGCAATGGAAGGAGTTTAAAGCCTTGATGAAATCTTTAAATCAATCAGGAAGAATGCACGGAAAGACCCACACCCCAGAAACAAAAGCCAAACTACGAGCAGCAGCAAAGGGCAGATTCTCCCTCCCTTGGTTCCAAGACAAGTATGGACAAGAAGAAGGTTTAGCTAAATACGAAGAACGTAGAAACTTCCTCAAGAATCGAAAAATAAACAAAGACGCCAATGGTAAATTTATCCCCTCCTAGTGAGGGGTTTTTTTTGGAAAAAATTAGGTAAACTGTTGCAAAAACGAATATAAGGGGTGATATTTACTATGTCAAAAGAGATAGAGTATAAATTAAAAATAATAAGTTATGAGAGAAGTATTAATTAAAGGTTTAGGATTAAGTTGTTTAATTATTTTAGTATATATTATAGGATTTATATTATTGTTCGGTGAATAGTTAATTAGGGATTAAAGTTAGTAAAATAAAATTTGTATATTTAGGTATAATTAAAAAGTTAAATTAAAAATAAAGGTTATGAAAA
>Ga0129324_10000313_pt1 | contig 35624 bp, 31 predicted proteins | sample CPBDNA_7_FD_96879 | JGI IMG/M metagenome (GOLD analysis project Ga0129324, IMG submission 96879) | Freshwater to marine salinity gradient microbial communities from Chesapeake Bay, USA - CPBay_Spr_15_0.2_DNA | ecosystem: Environmental > Aquatic > Marine > Coastal | place: USA: Chesapeake Bay...
CGGGATAACCTGCCACCTTGTGGTCCATGCTCATCAGGAACATGTTCCTCTGCATCCTTTTCACGACCTAGGAAAAAGAGTGTCAGCGCGACCGGTATGGCAAGAAGTAACCCTAAACGCCACAAATTTGGAAAGGCGATCGCAATTGTTCCAATAAGTGCGGTTCCGGTGACAAAGCCAACTGATGCGATTCCATTGGCCTGCGGAATTGCAACCTCTGCCGCTTTGCCGTAGTGCGAGGACATTTTTGTAAGCATGGTGTTGATGACAACAGATGTTCCAAAACCAGTAATAAATGTGGCAGGAATTGTGATGAACACCGGAGGTGAGATTACAAACAGGATAAGACCTGTAATGAAGATGCTTAAACCGATCCAGCTGGCACGATTGCGGCCATACTTATGAGCGATGCGGGGGTTGGCCCAGCCAGCAAAGATTGATGCCACGCCCATTGCAGTTCCGTGCAATCCAGCAATTGTGAGTGATGTGCCCTGATCTGCACGCAGTAAGGATTGTGCTGGCCCGAAGCCACCTAGATAGAAGTTAACGATCGCGGTTTGGACCGCTACTACCCAGAAGAAACGATCGCGGTGAAAGCCCTTAGACATTACAGAGCAGCAACAACGTGATCGATGCACCTGGTAAGTGCTTCAACATCACTTGGATCAACCGCTGGGAACATACCAATGCGCAGCTGATTCTTGCCTAGCTTGCGGTAAGGCTCAGTATCAACAATTCCATTTTCACGAAGCGCTGCTGCAATCTTGGTTGCATCAATTGCATCATCAAAGTTGATTGTTCCAACAACCTTTGAACGCATTGCTGCATCGGTTACAAATGGAGTTGTATAACTTGTCTTTTCAGCCCATGAATACAAAATATCTGAAGACTTGGTGCTTCGTCCTGCAGCAAATGACAGACCACCATTGCTGTTCATCCATTCGATCTGCTCTGCAAGTAGCATCAAGGTGACTAGTGCAGGAGTGTTGTAAGTCTGGTCTAAACGTGAGTTCTCAATTGCGATCCCCAGATCAAAAAATGCTGGAACCCAACGGCCACTTGCCTTGATCTTTTCTGCACGAGCAATAGCAGCCGGTGACATGATCGCAATCCATAGACCACCATCAGAGGCAAAGGATTTTTGAGGTGCAAAGTAATAAGTATCAAACTCCTTTGCCTCCACCATTAATCCACCCGCAGCCGATGTTGCATCAACTAGAACGAGTGCGCCATCGGTTCCTGCTGGACGCAGAATTGGCATTGCAACACCTGTGCTTGTCTCATTATGAGTTAATGCATAAACATCGATTCCAGCCTCTGCTGATGCGACTGGATGTGAACCTGGCTCAGATTTAATAACCGTTGGTTCGCCTAAGAAAGGAGCCTCCTTTGAAGCTGCGGCAAACTTAGATGAAAACTCGCCAAATACAAGGTGTTGTGAGCGCTCTTCAATCAATCCAAATGTTGCGATATCCCAAAATGCGGTTGAGCCACCATTTCCAAGTACTACTTCATATCCTTCTGGAAGATTAAATAAAGAGGTAAGACCTTCACGAACCCGCTTTACAACATTCTTTACCGGCTTTTGGCGATGTGATGTTCCCACAATTGAGTTTCCACTTGCCGAGAGGGAAGCCAAGGCTTCAGGACGAATCTTTGAAGGACCGCAACCAAAGCGGCCATCTACTGGCTTTAACTCAGAAGGAATAATGATGCTCATGGGCTAAGACTAAGGGTAGTAGCGAGAGAGTTCCCAATTACCGGCAGTGGTGCTTCTCTCATAGCGCAATCGATCATGCAGTCTTGAGTATCGACCCTGCCAAAACTCAATATTCAGAGGTGTAACACGGTAGCCACCCCAATGTGGAGGCCGAGGGACGGCCGATCCTTCAGGCCATTTTTGAGCAGCTCCTTGAAATCGTTGCTCCAACTCTTCACGTGATACTAAGTGTGATGATTGTGCACTCGCCCACGCCCCAATTTGAGAGCCCCATGGTCTAGTTGCAAAGTAATCATCTGACTCTTGAGCAGAAACTTTTTCGGCAACTCCACTAATCGAAACCTGTCGCTCCATTGCATACCAAGGAAAGAGCAATGAAACATTGGGATTCAAATCGATTCCATGTGCTTTACGCGACTGATAATTTGTAAAGAATGTAAAGCCACCAGCTGAGATATCTTTTAACAAAACTGTTCGAGTATTAATCTGCGAATCTGCGGTGACGGTTGAAAGCACCATCGCATTTGCTTCAACAATCACAGTGTTTTCATGTGCATCCTTTAACCACATTGCAAAAGCTTCAAAAGGATTTTCTGGAAGAGTTTCTAAACCCGCGTCACTATAGGAACGTCGCATCGCACGGATCTCATCGCGGGTAACGATCTCTTCAGCCATACCCCTATCGAACCTCACTTTGGGGCGCGGGGCGAGTTTTCAGGCGGGACTGCAAGGCGCTATGCAACCGCCAACCTTTATAACAATCGGGTAAATGACCGGCCAAATCCGCACAAAACTAGGTGTTTAGTTTGCTTACTCACGCCCAAAAGAGTGGAATTACCCCAACAGCGCATACCCTCGTGTGCGCGAATTCCATCCATGGAGGATATATATGAAGACAAAGCGTTATGGATTTGCTGGTGTTTTTGCAGCGATCGCGCTTGCGGTTTCAACTCTCGTAGCACCAAGTGCTAATGCAGCCACAGAAATCGTGGTGTGGGCAGATGAATCTCGTGGGCCAAACCTTACAAAGGTAATTGCAGCAAAGGGTGACTGGGTTTCTGGTTACACAGTGAAGGTAGTTACATTCTCAAGCTTTGATGCCCTTAAGGATGCCTTTGATAAGGCAACTGATGCATCAGGCCCAGATATTGTTGTTGGCGGAAATGACTGGGTACCAACAGGTGCTAAGAGCGGAAAGCTTGCGCCAATCACATTAACGGCAGCTGTAAAGGCTCGCTTCAACCCAACACAGTTCGTTGACCTTACATACAAGGGTAAGCTGTACGGAGTTCCTGTAGATATCAACAACGTTGCAATGATCTACAACACAAAGCTGGTTTCATCTGCACCGAAGAGTTTTGGTGAGATGGTTTCAAACTACAAGTCTCTCAAGGCATCTAAGGGCTTGAAGGCTGGTCTATGTATCGCAGGTGGCGGAATGTCATGGGGAGCTCACTCAGTATTCTCAGCACTTGGCGCAGATGCATACAAATTCAACTCACGTGGTGGAATTGTGTACGGACGCTCATTTACTGCAACAACATTTGGTAAGAATGTTCGTAAGTACCTCATGGATGGCAAGAAGAGCAACGGCTTCTTCCCAGCAACAGATACAGGTTGCAAGGACAACTTCCTTGCAGGAACAGTTCCATACGCAGTTATCGGTAACTGGGAGTGGGCAGATTACGTAGCAAAGGGTTTCACAATGAACCTCATGCCAGTTCCAGGTGTTCGCGAAGGAACATACGGAAAGATGTTTGGATCTGTTAGCGGTGCGCTACTGACAACATTTGCTGCAAAGCATGGTGTTGAGTCAGGTGCAAAATCTCTTCTGACTAACTTCTTTGCATCAACTGATGGCCAGGTTCGTTACCAGGCAATTGAGAAGCGTCCACCTGCTGAAAAGGGTGCACAAGCTGACTCAACAGTGACTGCAGCTCAGCGCGGATTCGGTTCATCGGCTTCGCTCGCTGGAATTCCACAGATTGGCGCATTCCTAAACAGCAACAAGGGTGGCGCAAACTACTGGGATTCAGCTCCTGCTTACTGGACAGCTGTTCTGATTGATGGCAAAGATGCAGTTCGTGAAGCATCAAAGCTTGCAGCTATCTGGCGTGCAAACACAGATGGTGGCAAGGGCGATCTCTAATTAATTTGAGTCTCTCAAATTAAAGCTAGTTAAAGGCGTTAGAGGGGTGATGCGGGCGGATTTCCGCCCGCATCACTCATTTCCACTTATATAACAATCATGGTTAGGACTACTTCATGACTTACTTAATAAGAGGCAAGGTTGCCCTCTTAATTAAAGTTGTTGTTGTGGCCCTGTTGGCTTCGGTTTTATTACTCCTAGCGCAGAGCGCCTTTGCTCAACGCGAGTATGTCATCGCAGCTTTCTTAGCTATCTCAGTTGCCATATTGGCCCTGACTTACTTAAGTAAAATCTCTATTCCTCTTAAATTTTTTATACCTGGCATTCTCTTGCTGACCGCCTTTGTTATCGGTCCAATTTTGTACACCGTTGCAATGTCTGGCTTCAACTACAAAACCGGAAACATCATTTCAAAAGAGGAAGCAATTGTTCAGATCAAGGTGCGCGGAATTGAACCAGCGCCATCTGGACTCTCATTTGATATTAAATTAGGTACAGTTGATGGAAAGCCAGCTATCTTGGCATCAGATATCAATACATCTGAGTACTTTCTCTCCACCCTTGAAGGCCGTACTCCACTTGTAGCCTCTTCCTTAACTTTCAATGAGTATGGCGTAGCGATAGTGGCTCCAAATTTCATACCACTCAATGAAACCGAGTTTGCCTCCGCAGACAAGATATATACCGGTGCTCGCTTTGTATTTGATGACCAGTTCTTTATCGCGCTTGAGGGTTTTGAAGCAGGCGTGGTTTCTCAACAGGTTCTGGAGTTTGTCCCTGAATCTGATCAATTTAGGAATCTATTGACCGGCGATGTTTATACCGACAATGGGCGTGGTAATTACGCTCTTGCAGATGACCAAGGTGCAATTCTTGAGCCAGGGTGGCGAGCACCGATTTGGTTTGAAAACTACTCAAATATTGTTACAGATCCTAGAGTTCGAGAACCGCTCATTCGTGTATTTATATGGACGGTAGTTTTCGCACTGTTAACGGTATTAACTACCTTTGCATTAGGACTTTTGCTTGCCCTAGCACTTAACAAAGCTATTCGTGGTCGACGTATCTATCGGTCAATTTTGGTATTGCCATATGCGATGCCAAGCGTAATGAGTATATTGATTTGGGGCGGAATGTTTAATACCGAGTTTGGTGCCATTAACGCCTTACTCGGCACCGATATCGCCTGGTTTTCCGATCCTAACTTTGCACGTGTTGCAGTTATCTTAGTCAACTTGTGGCTGGGCTTCCCATACTTCTACTTAATCTCGAGCGGATCTTTACAAGCAATACCTAGCGAATTGATGGAGGCAGCTGCAATTGATGGAGCAAATCCACGGCAGATCTTCCGAAAGATCACATTGCCATTGTTGCTTCAGATTCTCTCACCGCTACTTATTGCATCCTTTGCATTTAACTTCAATAACTTTAACTTGATCTTCTTGCTCACCGGCGGTGGTCCTCGAAATGAGCTTGATGGTGAGATTGCTGGTGCCACAGATATTTTGATTAGCTACACCTACAAGATCGCTTTTGGTTCTGGTACTCAAGATCTAGGATTAGCTAGTGCTATCTCGCTGATCATCTTCATTCTCGTAGCTTCAATTTCACTGTACAGCTTGAAAAAGTCAAAAGTATTGGAGAGCTTTGCATGAATAAGTGGCTGAAGCAGGATCTGTGGCGACACCTTGTAGGCATTGCAATCTGCCTCTTTGCCTTATTTCCCTTGTATTTAGTGATTATTTCATCTTTTAGCTCATCCGGAAGCTTGCAGCTCAGCTCGTTTATTCCTCAAGAAATTTCATTTGCAAACTACAACAAACTCTTTAACGATCCAGCTATTCCTTACCTTATTTGGGTGAAGAACTCACTTCTTATCGCAGGCTCAGTTGCGGTTATTTCGGTAGTGATTGGATCTGCATCAGCCTTTGCCTTTAGCCGCCTGAGATTCAAAGGTCGCAAGCTGGGAATTCAACTCTTACTGCTTGTGCAGATGTTCCCAGCGATTCTGGCAATCTCCGCCGTCTACGTCATCATGGAGCGGGTTTACAAATTTGCCCCTGAAATTGGTTTGGGTACACAACCCGGACTCTTGTTGGTTTACCTTGGTGGCGCGATGGGCGTAAACATCTGGTTGCTCAAAGGGTTTGTGGATTCAATTCCATCAGAGTTAGATGAGGCGGCAAAGATTGATGGAGCATCAGAGGTACAAACTTTCTGGCTGATCTTTGTTCCACTTGCTGCACCAGTATTAGCCGTTGTTGCCCTACTAAGCTTTATCGGAACATTTAATGAGTTTATTCTTGCTCGCTTGTTCTTGGTCGATATGGAAAGCAGAACCGTTGCGGTCGGTCTACAACAGTTCATTGGTGGTCAGTACTCACAAAACTGGGGACCATTTGCCGCAGGATCTATCCTTGCTTCTATTCCGATCGTAATTATCTTCCTGTCCTTACAAAAGTACATCGTTAGTGGATTAACAGCAGGTTCGGTCAAGGGCTAATGCTCAATAAAAAACTTCGCCTTATAACCGCGGTAATTGCAAGCATCGTGTTGGCTACTTCATCGGTAGCGGCAACACCTGTTGTACCTAATGATCAGGTAGGGCTAGCAAAGGATTTGATTTACTTTGTTTTTCCCGACCGTTATCTCAATGGTGATACCAGCAATGACAGATTTGCAGGATATGACCCAACAGATACCGCCTTTTTTCATGGTGGGGATCTCAAAGGTTTAACAGGCACCTGCTCTGCCGGGGACAATGGCTTAGCTCGAATCAAGAAACTTGGATTTACCGCGGTTTGGGTTACACCCTTAGTTGTTCAACAAAAGCCAACCCCCAATGGCGCGGGATATCACGGCTACTGGGGGGTTGATTTTCTCAATGTAGATCCCCATTTAGGTACCAAAGCTGATTTGATCGAATTCTCAGAGTGCGCAAAGAAGTTGGGCCTCAAATTGATCTTAGATGTTGTTACAAACCACACAGGCGATGTTATTCAGTACAAGGAAAAGGATGCATTTATCCCAGCGGATCTGGTAAACGCTAAGAATCCAGTCTGGCTCAATGATCTGAGTAATTATCACAACGTAGGAGACATCAGTAATTGCTGGGGTGAGGGTTCATGTTCGCAACTAGGTGACTTTTATGGTTTAGATGATGTAGCAACTGAAAAACCAGTTGTGTACAACGGATGGGCTGATGTCTTTGGTCAGTGGATTAAGGATTATGGTTTCTCTGGCTTTCGAGTCGACACCGCCCGGCATGTAGATGACAATTTTTTTAAGAATTGGTCCCCTCAAATTAATGCAGCGGCACAATCAGTTGGAATTGATAACTTCACAATTTTTGGTGAGGTCTGGGATGTAAATCCAATTAATTTAATGAACTACATCCGACGAAATAAGATTCAAACAGTTCTTGACTTCCCATTTCAGCGATCAGCGGTGGAGTTTGCATCTGGATACTCAGATGCTGCTACAGTTGAAAATCTATTTAGTTATGATGATTTGTACATAACCGCCACCACTAACGCATCCAATATGGTCACCTTTCTTGGCAATCACGATATGGGTCGTGCTGGAAAGATCATTGAATCTAAACGTATAAATCCTGCAGCTGAGCTATTACCGCGCACCTTATTGGGTCACTCGCTGATGTATCTGACTAGAGGAATTCCATCTGTTTACTACGGTGATGAAGTCGGAATGACAGGAACTAACTCAGGTAGTGACCAATTGGCACGTCAGGATATGTTTTCAACAAAGGTGAATATATGGAAGACAGAGAAGAGAATCGGCTCTTCTCCAATTGGAACAGGTAACTCCTTTGATATTACCGATAAGCATCCGATCGCCAATCATTTAAAGGCGTTGGCTAAGTTACGAGCATCACATCCAGGGTTAGCTAACTCATCGATGCAGATCCGCTACGCCAAGAATTATTTGCTTGCTGTCTCCAAAAAGGATGATTCTGAAGCTCGTGAATATCTTGTTGCCTTTAACAACTCAACCAAAGCGATCAAAGCCACGATTCCCACCGCAACATCTAAGGGCGGTTGGAAGTTGCTGATGGGAAAGACATCGATTAAGACTGCAGCAGAGAAGGTCACCATTACAGTTCCAGCGCTATCAACAGTTGTAATGAAAGCAAATCAAAGGATTGATAAGACAGAGGTAAAGGTTGGCAAAATCTCATCCAAGTTAGATTTCTTGACCGGCTATTACGAGACTAAGGCCTCGGTTACAACCAAGGATTTGGCACAGGTTACCTTCTATGTTCGTTCATCTACCGACCAACCATGGAGCTCTCTTGGAACCGACACTAACTCTCCGTACACGGTATTTGTAGATCCCTTAGATTACGAGGGTACAAAGATTCAGATCAAGGCGGAGGTAAAGAACTCGAAGGGAGCAAAGTATGAGCTACCAAGCACCAGTGTTGTTATCCCCGCACCATGATGGCAGCGAACTATATGTAAGCAATAGCGCACCCACTATTGGGCAAAGGGTTGTGTTAAAGGTCCGTGTTCCGCACTCTTACACCTTTGAAAAAAGCTTTATTCGTATCTACGAAGATGGCGAACCACGCAGCTATGAGCTGGCTTTAGCCTCTAAGGGCCATACAGAGGATTGGTATCAGGTAGAGATACCAATTGTTAATACCCATACCTTGTACCGCTTTGTCTTTGTTTCTAGGGATCGATATGACTGGCTCAACGCCTTTGGCCTGAGCGATCATGATGTTCATACCAATAATGATTTCCAAATAGTTGCGGTACCAGCAAATCCCGAATGGATTAAGTCCTCCATCTTTTATCAAATCTTTCCAGATCGTTTTGCCAAGTCAGCACATACTTATGCGGTTCCAGATTGGGCTCATCCACGTGATTGGAATGAGCTACCTCGAGGTCGCAGCGAGTTTACGAGCAGTGAACTTTACGGTGGTGACATTATCGGAGTCGAAGAACATCTCGACTATATTCGTGATTTAGGTGTAACCGGAATCTACTTCACCCCATTTTTTCCATCCCGATCCAATCATCGATATGACGCCAGCAGCTTTACCGAGGTAGATCCAATCCTTGGTGGTAACACGGCGCTCTTTTCCTTGGTTAAAAAGGCAAACAGGTATGGAATTCGAATTATGGGGGATTTAACCTCAAATCATTGTGGTGCGGGTCATCCATGGTTAGCAGAGGCGAAGAAGAGTAAGAGCGCAAAGGAGAGAACTTACTTTTACTGGGACAAGAGTGTTAAACATGGATATGTAGGGTGGTGGGGGTTGGCATCACTACCAAAGCTCAACTTTAACTCTGCAGCGCTTAAAAATGAGATGTATAAAGGTAAGAATTCAATTGTTCGCAAGTGGATCTCACCACCATTTGGAATGTCTGGTTGGCGCATCGATGTTGGAAATATGACAGGGCGACTTGGCGCAGATGATTTACATGATGATGTTATGCATGGGATTCGTCAGGCGATGGATGAGACCAATCCAGATGCATGGTTAGTTGCAGAAAATGGTGATTTTGTAGCAAGTGATCTCAACGGTCTTGGTTGGCACGGAGCGATGAATTATCAAGGTTTTATGCGCCCTGTATGGAACTGGCTCAATCGAAACTCCGAAATTGGTGGTGGCTTTCAAGGCCTGCCCTTTGCAATGCCACAGATTTCAGGTCAGCAGTTGATTAACAGCATGAAACAGTTCAATGCATCTGTTCCCTGGAGAAGTGTTACCGCAAGTATGGTGCTGCTCGATAGTCATGACACCGCTCGCTTTCGCACAGTTGTTAAGGGCGATGTCGCCTCCCATCTATCTGCAATGACAATGGTCCTTACCTACCCCGGAGTCCCTTCAATCTTTGCCGGCGATGAAATAGGTCTAGAAGGTTCATGGGGAGAGGATGGCCGCCGCACAATCAATTGGGAGGATCGCTCGCAGTGGGATCACACCTTTATGGGTGATGTCCGACAACTCATCTCTATTCGCAAAGGTAATGATGGGTTAATCAATGGTGGTTTGCGTTGGTTGGCCGCAGAAAAGGATTTCATTCTCTATCTACGTGAATCCGAAAAGCAATCGGTTTTGATTTTTGTCTCACGTAAGGGTGTAAATGTAAAGATTGATTTATCAGAGTTTGGTCTGCAGGTGACACAAGTTCTTTTTGGTCAAACTGTAACTGGCAGCAAATTCTCGATTAAATCAAAGGAGGCAACCCAGGGGGTTTGGGTAGTTACCCCTTAAGCCAAAATCGTAATGGATCCTGTAAGTACTTTGCCCACGATCTTTCATTGTGACCGCTTCGCCTATAGACCTTACTTTCATAATTATGAGTAAATCCACGGCTCCGCATTAATCTGTCTACATAGTTTTGTAGTGATACATACTCTTTATCCAACCCTTTATCGCCACGACTCATCCAAACTTTGTGACTCAGTGGTAAGGCTTCAACCATTGATCGCGCAAACTTCTCATCACTTATTACCCAATGTGGAGACAAGGCGAGTGCTGTTGTGAACTTATCTGGATGTTGAATCGTTGCGTACAAGGTTGCTAATCCGCCCATACTCGAGCCAATAACAGCTGTTTTTTCAGGGGAGTGCTCACCATAAATAGTGGGCACTATCTCTTCAAAGATTTGATGCAGATAGGAATCTGAATGTAAAGCAACTGTTGAATCCTTAATCGCCCAGCGCGGATCTACATAAGCATCAGCTGAAAAGAATTTCTCTGGCGCTAGATCCTTTGCTCGTCCCCACGGATTTTCTTTAGTTGAGCTGTGCCAAACGGCAATAATTGTTGGAGGCTTTACTCCCGCCTCGTGGGCGACTTGGATTGCAGACTGTGCAAGCTTCCATGTCTGACCTCGATGGGTGCTAGTGGTGCCATCAAAGATATTTTGCCCATCATGTGCGATGAGCAGGTGCTCACTTCCGCCTCGAGGTGTCCAGTAATCAACGGTTCGATCCCCAAAGCGGGTACGCACAACCTCGCCCGGAACTCCTCGGATTTGGTAGCGCTTAATCTCGTGCATGGTGATTTAATCATCCCATGTCGACGCCGAAAACATCAATTATCTGGTTTCGTCGCGACCTTCGAATTAATGATCATCCAGCTTTGTTAGCTGCAATTGAATCATCTGATCAGATAATTCCTCTCTTTATTCTGGATAAGCAACAGATAAAAGAGGCTGGTGCAAAGTTGTTGGCTTATATGGGCCAATCACTTCGGCAGTTAGATGAATCTCTGGGTAACAAACTACATATTATCGAAGGTGATCAAGTCGAAGTACTTTCTGCTTTGATTAAAAGGTATGGGGTGGAACAGGTTCACATCTCGGCAGAGTATGAAAGATATGGTGCTGCACGTGATGCACGGGTTGAAGCTGCAGGAATCACATTGATCAGAACGGGCAGCCCATATGCAGTTGCTCCAGGTCGGGTTTTAAAACCATCTGATGCAACCCCTTACAAGGTGTACACACCTTTTTACAAAGGGTGGAGAACACATGGTTGGAGAGCGCCAGCTGTTACACCGAAGAAATTCACATGTGTAGAACCAACCTCTGAGTACCGTGCGTTTCCAGATTTTCCAATGCCTGAAGGGGTCAAGGTTATTGAAGCTGGCGAAGCAGCTGCGCTAAAGCGGTTTAAAGAGTTCAGTAAAAATGGCTTGGACTCATACGATGAAAATCGAAACCTTGCAGCGATCGATGGAACCTCAAAGATGAGTTCCTATCTCAAGTTTGGCGAGATTCATCCTCGCACCCTGCTTGTAGATTTAGGTGAGAGCAAAGCACATGACACCTTTAGAAAAGAGATTGCATGGCGAGAGTTTTACGCCGATGTCTTGTTTAACAATCCCATGACCGATGTTGAATATTATGTACCTAAGTTTGCTCAGATGCGTTATGACAAACCCGGAAAGCAGTTTAAGGCCTGGTGTGAAGGCAAGACTGGGTATCCATTTGTAGATGCTGCAATTCGCCAACTATTGCTTGAAGGATGGATGCACAACAGAACCCGTATGGTTGTTGCCTCATTCTTGGTGAAGGATCTGCATTTAGAGTGGCAGCTAGGTGAGCGTTTCTTTGCAGAGCACTTAGTTGATTACGATGTTGCATCTAATGCTCATGGCTGGCAGTGGACGGCGGGAACAGGTACCGATGCATCACCTTATTACCGGGTATTTAATCCAATTGAACAAGGTCGCCGGTTTGATGAAAATGGGGATTACATTCGCAGATATGTTCCAGAGCTTGCCCATCTGTCAGCCTCAGAAATCCACGAGCCTTGGTTATTCCTAGATGGATATAGCAAGGGATATCCAGAGCGGGTTGTTGATCATGCTGTTGAACGGCTTGAAGCCCTTACACGATTACAAGAGATTAAAGCTGACAAACCCCCAATGCCTGGCGCTTAGCCGCATACATCGCATTATCTGCACGTAGCAAGAGATCATCTGCACCATCATTGTTGGCAATTCCAATACTGACTCCAATACTTATTTCATGACCATCGATAATAAATGGATAAGAGAGTGTGGCTCGTAACGCTAAAGCGATCTCCAAAACGAGTTCGTGTGAACCATCTACCAAGACTCCAAACTCATCACCACCCAAGCGAGCAAGTAGGGCACCACTAGGTAAGGCACGGCTAAATCGTTGTGCAACTAATTGTAAAACCTTGTCGCCAACCTCGTGACCGAAGCTGTCATTGACCGGCTTAAAGCCATCTAAATCCATCAGTAATAGGGATCCATTACGGGTGGCATAGCTTTGGATTTCAGAGATCAAACGTCTGCGATTGGGCAACATAGTTAACTCATCTGTTCTGGCCAAAATTCTCTCATGACCAATGTTTCTTGCCTGATTAAGAGCGATACTCATTCTGATAAAGGCAAGTGCAAGGGTTCCGATTGCCGGAAGCAAAATGAAGTGAGGAAAGTTATCAGGTGCAATAGCAAGAAGTGCCAACAAGGTAGCGCTCAAAAAAACAGAGATAGTGATTAATACAGGGCTTATCCCATTTTTACTTCTGTTATCTGTACCAGAGCGCCAGGTACTTTCTGCAATTACAACAAAGGATAGTAACCAGCCGTAATCAATCAATGATCCAAAGGTGTAACTCATATTGAGGTTGTGCCACAAGAAGATTAAATCTGTTATCGCATAGATAACAACTCCAAGAGATAGCAGTAAGCCGCGTTGTGAAAAACCCTGCATTACAAAGGTTGCAATAATGAAGCAGAGTAAGACTAAATCGGCAACGGGGTAAATGGTTGCAAGAAAGGATTGATTGAGATCTCCATCAAAGTATGGAAGTACAGGTTGTAGAGCAAAGGCTGCTCCTAAGGTGCTTAACCCCAAGCCAACGATTGAGGCATCAACAACCTCAAGCACAGTTAACCTTTGTTGAGCAGATATCAATAGGTGTAGACCTAGTATGGAAAGCGGGTAAAAGAGTAGGTACATCGAATCTGAAATAGCTAGAAAGGAGTTTGGAAAGTTAAGGTAGGAGCTACTGGTCACAATTATCGAGCCGATACTCCAAACACCGATTGCGCAAGCGGTCAGTGGTTGAGCCCATCTGTTATTTATTCTTGGAGCGGTTAACACCGACATAACTGAAGCAATGGCGACACTATTAAAGGCGATGAGATCGCTCCATACCCCTGAGAGCCAGAAGTGCAGAGGTATCTGTGCCACCAATAAGACAGGCGCGACAAAACGCATGACAGGCATGACTACAGAGTAAGAACAGATCCACCTTTTTGGGATAGGGGTTCCCATAGATGCAAAAAACCCGCTACCTGTCTGGCAGCGGGTTTTTTACAGGATTGAAAGGGTTAGAAGCCCTTGGTGCAGATCAGCTTTGCGCTGGCCCGTGAGTCAGCAACATTTGCTGCAAGCTCTGCAGGTTTATTAGTTGCAGCAAGCTTTGCCGCCTCCAACTTTTTAATTGTGACATCAATGTTGCGAATCTTGCTGGTATAGGCACGTGTGGCAGAGGTCCATGACCCAACAGCGGTTGTCAAAATCTTTTTATCAGCCTCTGTCGTTGCAGCGGCTAACTTTGCTTGTGCTGCAACTAAACGCTTATCGGCCTCATCAAGTTTTGCTTGAATCTCGGCCTTGTTCGCTGTCTCAGTTGTGATTCCAAGTTCAATTACGGGAAGTTGTGCCACGAAATCAGCGTTTGTCTTTACCGATGCATTCTTTGCTGCGACCGCATCATTTGCAGCTGCCAAACAATCCATAGATAGCCAGGTTAATTTCTTGCTCTTAACTAATGGATTCTTAGCGCAACGGTAAGTTCCGCCGCTTGTCTTAGTTGTTTGACCTGACTTCTTGCACTTGACTCCATTGGAAATTTTGGTAGCTGCATCTGCAGGTACTGCGATCATTACGCCACCGGCGACTACAAGTGCTACTGAAAGTGATGCGATCTTACGAAACATTTCTCTGCCTTCCGTAGTAATGAGGTAATACTATCGATGGGGTACTTAAAGAAGGCTGAAAACCCGCCGAGAGTCTGGCAGATATAACGATTACCTCCTCTGCTTAGACCTCACATTCATACCAACCTTTCGCACAATTGAACGTGGCACCGTCTGCACGATGAAGATGAGCAGCTTGTATTGCCATCCTGGAACACTCACCGCTTTACCCTTGAGGGCATCGCTCCATGACTGTTCTACCAATCGATCAGAATTTAGCCACAGAAAATTCGGAAGCCCCTTCATGGACATCTTTCCACGCTGATGAAACTCAGTACGTGTAAATCCTGGGCACAGAGCGCTGATCTTTACACCGGTTGGCGCAAGCTCAGTGTGCAATGACTCAGATAAAACTGTCAGGTATGACTTTGAAGCGCTATAGGTACCACCAGCGATGTATCCAGCAACAGATGAAACGTTGATGATCACCCCCTTATTCCGCTGCTTCATCAATGGAAGCGCAACATGCATGAGTCGCATTGGTGTTCGAACTAGTACATCTAATAGTTGCTGTTCAATCTCTAAATTCGACATTGTGAAGGCTTTACTTGTTCCAAACCCTGCGTTATTAATCAGCACATCGATTTGATTTTCAAGAATGTAATTTTCAACCTTCGAGCAACCCTCATCAGTTGCAAGATCTGCCTGAATCACATAGGTCTTAACCCCAAACTTTTCTTCCAGGCCCTGTGCGCGTTCCTGCAGACGAGGCAGGTCACGCGCTACCAACACAATGTTGTACTTGTGTGATGCTAAAAGACGAGTGAAGCTCTCACCAATCCCTGAGGTTGCACCAGTAACTAGCGCCCATGAAACCATGTCTTCTCCTAACTGATTATTAATTCACCAACTGCACCCTTGGGTACAAATGGTGAGTGTGGTGCGACAGGTGTGAGCATTTGGTAACTCTGGCCTTGTGTCGGACGGGGATCACTCTCACCCTTATTTGGCCACAATGAAAGTGCACGCTCTGCTTGTGCGGTAATTGTAAGAGATGGATTAACTCCAAGGTTTGCGGTAATTGTTGAGCCATCAACTATATGAAGCGATGGATAGTTCCAGACTCGATGGTAAGGATCTACAACTCCGCGCGATACATCCGCGCCAATTACGCAGCCGCCGACAAAGTGTGCGGTGAAGGGGGCATCGATTAAATCGCCAACGTGCCCACCTGCGATGCCGCCATGTTTTTCTGCGATGCGACGAACCACTTCATTTGCAGCTGGGATGTAAGTCGCGTTGGGATGCTCTGAGTCATTGGTAGAAGTTAAATGCCAACCAAACCAGCTGCGTTTTGGCTTAACTGAGATAAATGAATCAACATTTTGCATGGTCAATGCGATTACTGTGCGCTCACTCCATTTACGAACATCGAGAATTTTCTTTAAGAGATAGGGATTTGCGATGAATGCTTTCCACCATTGCTTCCGGCGTACCTTTGATGAGTAACCATCGGTCATAATCGTTTGGAGCAATCCCATGAGGTTGCTGCCCTTGCCATATCGAACAGGTTCAATATGGGTGTGCTCATCTGGAAAGAATGAGGATGTGATTGCACTTCCTTGACTGAAATCAATATCTGAATTTTTCATCATCGCTCCGGTGAGCGCTTCGCTATTTGTTCGTGAAAGATCACCTAATCGATCTGACATTAGAGGCAAAACTCCAGAGCCCTTCATCTTATGTAGCAGTTTTTGAGTGTTATAAGTTCCGGCAGCAACGATTACATCATTGGCAAAGAATGTTTTTCCTCGTGAACCAAACGGATCATTTGTCTTGGTTGTTGTGATCTTCCAACGCCCATCCTCAAGCTGCTGAACTTTGGTTGCTGTTGTCATTGGAAAAACTTGCGCACCTGCAGATTCGGCAAGCCCTAAGTAATTTTTTGGCAAAGTATTTTTCGCGTTGAATTGACAGCCAGTCATACATGAGCCACATTGCTGACAACCATTTCGATCTGGGCCAACACCACCAAAGAATGGATCTTTAGCGACTATTCCCTTTCCTTCGCCAAAGAAAACTCCAAGTGGTGCCATTTGAAAGGTATGGCCAACCCCCATTTCAATGGCGACATCCTTCATCGCCTGATCACTATTTGAAAAGTAAGGGTTCTCAGTTACACCCAACATCCGCCGAGCTTGATCAAACCAAGGCTCAAGCTCCTTCTTCCAATTGGTAATTGCCGCCCACTGTTTATCATTGAAGTAATCATCACCAGGCTGATACAAGGTGTTTGCGTAAACCAGAGATCCACCACCAACGCCGGCACCACTTAAAATCAAAACATCTGGCAGAACATGAATTCGTTGGATTCCGTACAAACCAAGTTTTGGAGCGAAGAGAAATTTGTTTAAGCGCCAGGAAGTCTTGGGAAAATCCTTATCCTCAAAACGACGCCCTGCTTCAAGTACAGCTACTGAATATCCCTTTTCGCGCAATCGAAGCGCGGAGACCGAACCACCAAAACCTGATCCGATCACCACGACATCGAATGTACTTTTCATTTAATCAAACAATGATTCCTGATGGATCTTCTTCACGTACCTTCCACTCTGTTCCATAGGAAGGAAGCAAATCCAAGAATGGCTTTGCATCAAACCACTCTGGCCCAACAACACCTTCTGGCTTCCAAACTCCCTTATGAATCAACTCCATCGCAATAACTGGATTGACTGCGGTCTGCCAAACAACGGCTTGATCGCCATATTCAGCCATCGACCACTCATTATCAACCACGTTATACATGTAACAAGCGTAAGGCTTACCTTCTTTATTAAGCCCCTTAACAAGTGCACCCGCACAAGTTTTGCCCTTCATGCGTGAACCAAGTGTTGCAGGATCAGGCAAAGCTGCAGCAAGCAGATCACGAGGTGAAACCTGAATACCTTGAACATCCACATGGTCTTTGCGATCCATTCCCAACATATGAATTGTCTTCAAAGTTGTAATGAACTGTGCGCCAAGTCCGTACTTAAAGTTAACCTTTTTAGCATCCACCTTCTGTGGAATCAGTACAACCTCTTCATGCTCAACGTTGACACACTCAACAGGTCCAATGCCTTCAGGGAAATCAAATACTTCGATCTCACTAAAAGGTTCAGTTGTGTACCAACCGCGGCCATCCTCCCAAACCAATGGGGGATTTAAGCACTCTTCAATTGTTGTCCAAATCGAAAATGATGGAGCAAAGTCATAACCTTCCACAGTTAAGTTGGAGCCATCAAAGATTGTCAATGAATCAATTCGACTAAAGAGATGATCTTCGGCGTAACGTGCAAAGACATCGCTCATACCTGGCTCGATTCCCATCCCAACGAGAGCGTAAATCTGTCGCTCTCCCCAGTTCCAGTCACGTGCAAACTGCTCATCACCGAGCTTTACGCCGGTTTCAGTGTTTGGATAATGAGGGTGAGGCCGTGAAAGTGACATGGCCATATCGATGTAATTAGTATTTTCAATTTCGCAGGCCAAGAAAATTGGCATAACAAAACGTGGATCAACGGCGTTAACAACGACATCAGGCTTTACCTTGCGAATCAACGCACGGATGTCCTCCAGTTCGGCGGCGTTCACCTCCGCTGCTGAGAATCGTGAATCATTGACTCGGGTAACTGCTTCTTCCGCGCGTGACAGAGTTCGATCAGCGACAACCATTTGAGAAATAAATGATTTACGTGATGCGATATTGACAATAGCTCTGCCAACTCCGCCCGCGCCTATAACTAGCGCCTTCATTGTTGGCCTCTCATGAGGGAATAACTTCCTTTTCCTTAGATTGGGGAGTCTACCCGCTCACTTTAATCATGACAAGGCATCTTCTTTTTCATGACAAGATTGGGCATTGTTATGAAGTAATTTACAACGATAGGTCCCCGTAGCTCAGTGGATAGAGCAACCGCCTCCTAAGCGGTAGGTCGCAGGTTCAACTCCCGCCGGGGACACTCTTTTTATGAAAAAACAACTGTTCGCTTGCCGACAATGAATATCTTGTCATCTGCGTACAACTTAACCGCTTTTGCTAAAACCCTACGTTCGATATCGCGACCAATTGCAATTAACTCTTCGGCAGAAGCGTTATGAGTTACATGTGCAACATCCTGTTCAATGATTGGTCCTTCATCTAAATCACTTGTCACAAAGTGCGCTGATGCGCCAATGATTTTTACACCACGCTCATGTGCCTGGTGATACGGCTTTGCGCCCTTAAAGCCGGGTAAGAATGAGTGATGAATGTTGATAATTCTGCCAGGCATTGTGTTACAGAAATCTGTAGAAAGTATCTGCATATAACGGGCTAAAACCACAAAATCAATCTTTAGCTCTTCGATCTGCTTCAGGATCTCAGCCTCTTGGGATGCCTTTGTTTCTGCAGTTACCGGCAAGAAGAGAAATTTGACTCCATGTGATTCAACTAAGTTTCGCAGATCCTCTCGATTTGAAACAACTAAAGGAATCTCAATATTGAGTTCACCTAACTCTTCAAGGTACAAGAGATCGCGCAAGCAGTGGCTTTCTGTCGTGACCATCACCAATGCACGTGGTTTTTGTGCAGTAGGACGAATGTGTAATAAGGGGTTGAACTTTGAAAGTCCATCATTCAAACTCTTACGCGCACCTTCCAACCCCTGAGAAGCTTCAAAGCGGGTGCGCATAACAAATTGATTGGTTGTCGGATCTGTGAACTGTTGATTTTCAATAATGTTTCCGCCGCAGGCAAGTACCGCCGATGTCATCGCATGAACGATGCCTGGCTGATCTGAGCATTGCAGGGAAGCGATGAGATCCATGGGCTAAGGGTACGCGAGATTAGTGGCGCAAGGTAAATCGCTGCATCCACTTTGGTGCCCACCAGTTGTTTTCACCAAATAGTCGCATTAAGGCTGGGACTAAGAGACCACGAACAATGGTTGCATCCAAAATTACCGCTAGGGCGACTCCAAATCCCATCGTTTTAATAGATGTGACACCGCTGGTAACAAAGGCTGCGAATACGACCGCTAACAAAACCGCTGCTGCTGTGATGATACGTGCAGAGCGTTGGAGGCCAATAGCTACCGATTCAACATTTGATTTACCAGCTAGGTGTTCCTCGCGAATACGAGATAACAGGAAGAGCTCGTAGTCCATGGAAAGACCAAAGACAACAACTGCAATCAATATGACAATAGATGTATCGAGGGTTCCAGTAACTGTAAAGGAGCCAACTAACCATTGAAGGTTGCCGCCAATAAATACCCAGGTCAGGACACCCATGGTTGCGCCAAGTGAGAGGAAGTTAAGAATTACAGCCTTAATTGGCAAGATGATTGACCCGGTAAAGATGAAGATCAGCACCAGAACGCTGAGCACAATCCAAGTAAGTGCCCAAGGCAAGGTTCGTGCAATTCCATCTTGAGAATCTGTGTAATCAGCTGCAACTCCACCCACCAAAGTTCCTTCGGGTGAAGCAACGGTGCGAACATTGTGAATCAGCTCCTGCGATTCAGGGGTACGCGGCAACATCTTTTGGTAAGCAATCAATCGAACATCATTGCCAACAGTTGTTGGTGGAAGAACGGCAACGATCCCTGAAACCTGCCCAAGCTTTGCGGCATATGCATTGATCTCATCGCTCTTGTTAGCACCATCGATGATGATGATTTCAATTGGAGTTCCTGTTTGCCCAGGAAAACGTTCAGATTGAAGCGCAGTTGCAACAGCGGCTCTGTTATCTGCCGGCAAGATTCGAGAGTCGCCCTGAGAAAACTTAATACTTGTAATTGGCGCTGCCATGATTCCAAGAATGACAAGTGACAAAACAACCGCTGAAACAGGACGCCTCATAACTAAACGAGCGGTCCGTGCCCAACGTCCATCCTCCTTTGGAGTGATTGCAGATTTGCGAACAACACCTTTATCGATGCGATCACCAAGAAGAGCCAAGATTGGCGGTAATCCAAAGAGGGCACCGATTACAGCAAGTGCAACTACTGAAACTCCTGCGTAACCAAATGATTGTAAAAATGGCAGAGGAAAGAAGGTAAGAGAGAGCAAGGTAACCAAAACAGTCATACCGGAGTAAAAGACGGTCTTACCCGCACTTGCCATGGTTGCCACAATTGAATCTTCCACACTCTTTCCATGGTGTAGCTCTTCGCGGAATCTATTCACAATCAGTAGGGCGTAATCAATACCTAAGCCAAGGCCCATACCTGTCGTTAGGTTAAGTGCGTAAATACTGACGTTGGTAAATAAGGTAAATAGATAGAGAATAAAGAATGCGCCTAGAATCGCTGCTACTCCCACGATCAACGGCATCGCTGAAGCCGCCAAAGCTCCAAATACAATTACTAGCAAGATAAAGGTCAATGGAATCGAGATAAGTTCTGCAATCTTTAGATCATCAGAGATTTTTTCTGTGATCGCGTGTCCAACTACTGCAACTCCACCCGCATACAAGGTCAGTCCTTCATAAGGCCCATCGTACTTTTTCTGCATTCTCTTTCCGAGCTCTTGGCTCTTGGCACTAAATGCTTCTCCATCCCCATATACCAGTATGTATGCCGCTTTTCCATCACTAGATTTTAAAGTTGCTTCACCACCGCTGCTCCAATAAGAAAGAACTCTTGTGACTCCTTCTTCTTGTGCAATCTTTTTTTCTAGCGCAATACCCTTTTGGACTATTGCAGGATCTGTGACATCGGTAGAACCTGAATCAACAATAATTACCACCGCTGGGTCTGAAAGCTTCAACTCTTCTGTCAGATACTCGTAGACCTTATAAGAGTCGCTATTTGGATCGCTGTATCCACCTGAATCAAGACGACTAAAGGTTAATGAGCCGACACCACCTGCAACCAATATTCCGACAATAAAGAGAATCACAGCGCTCTTGCGACGCTTAAAGATGAAGTGACCCAACTTCTCAAACATTTACATCTCTTTTCTTAGTAGTGAAAGGTTTTCTAGCGGTAGTACACTTAATTTCATGAGTGATCTATTTCCAAAGGTAACCTCCGATGAAATTGATCTGGATGCTGCATCTGAACAAGCTAAACGTGAAGAAGAGTTGGAATCAGATCGTCCACCGCATCACGAAGGTTAATCAGCCTTAGGCGCTGACACTGGCGCAGGTGTGCTCTTAACTGACTCAGTATTGGTTGCCGCTTTTTTTACTGAATCTGTTTTATAAAACCCTGATCCTTTGAATACGACACCAACTGCTGTGTACACCTTTCGGATCTCTCCCTTGCACTCAGGACAGATAGTCAGAGAGTCATCTGAGAAGGATTGAATCGCTTCAAACTGGTGATCACATGAGGTACATGCATATTGATATGTAGGCACCACGACTCCACTTCTGGCCAAAAATCCCACAGGCTTAATCTGCCATTGGGGCTATGTGCTTAGTCTAAAGAGATGAGAAGATTGGCGCGAATTGAGGCACTTTCCTAGCGCCTCTGGAAAGGCAGATGTGATCAAGTTCGCAGCCCGTAGCGCATTAGTACTTCTATTTACATTATTGGGAACAACAGCGACATTCGCAAACTCACTAGTGAGTACTTCGCCAATGAGCGGAACTACATTGTCTGTTTCTCCGACAAGTGTCACAGTTACAGGACAACTGCCTTTACTTCCAGATGCCAATGAAATTTCAGTCACAGATCCAAGAGGTGTTCGGGTTGATGATGGAACCATTACGGTTAACGATGTAAGCGTAACTGTCGGATTAATGCCATTAACAGAATCTGGTTTTTATACAGTCACTTATTTCTTATTTGCCGAAGCTGATGCACCTTTGGAAGGAAGCTACCGTTTCAAGTATCAGGCACCCAATACAATCGCTCCTGAAACACCAACTCCTGAGCCAACTCAATCTCAGACTCCTGCAAGCAGCAGTTGGGGAACAAATATTTTTATCGTACTACTCTTAGTGCTTGCAGTTGGTGTGACAATCGGATTGTCTCTATATGCACGTAAATTATTTATTAACCGATGAACTCATTAACAACCGCTTTTAAGTTTCTAAACTTGTTAGGTGGGTTTGCCACTGTCGGTGCATTGCTCGCAATGGCATTTCTTCTCATCAATAAAAATGGGTTTTTAACAACATCGGGGGAAAAGCTTCGAAGTCTTTTGCGGATAAGTGCAGTGTTGTGGGTTGCTGGTGCCTTTGGAACGATTATCTTTACCTTGGCTCAAATTTTGGGGACAACTCTTTCAGATGCCTTTGATGTAACAGTTATTCGTTCTTTCATAACGCAGATATCTCTTGGAAAGTATTTAGCCTTCCAGGCGATAATGGCGGTTGTAGTTCTGATTTTTTCTTTTTCTGCACGGAAGATTGAATCTCTCATAATTTTGATGGCGCTTTCAATTGCAGGTTTAGTTGCACCGGTTTTTGAAAGTCATTCCGCATCAAGCGGTTCACACTCACTAGTTATTGGCTCTCTTGTAATTCACGTAATTGCGCTCTCACTGTGGGTTGGTGGAGTAATTGCACTCGCATCACTTTCGGCAAATGATCGTCCTGTAGCCGTTCCTCGATTTAGTCAACTGGCTTTGTGGGCGGCGATCGCTGTTGTTATCAGCGGCGCAGTAAACGCATGGACACGGTTGAACTTTGTTGGTGCCTGGAACTCTTCTTATGGATTTATCGTTCTTGGAAAAATCCTTGCCACAGTTTCTTTGGTTTTTATTGGATATCTCCACCGAAAAAATCTTGGTAACAAGAGTTCTATCAATTGGGTGGGATTTGCAAAAATAATTACCGTCGAAGCCCTGATCATGGTCATCACCGTACTTATGGGGACTTGGTTAACAGGTAGTGCATCTCCTGATCGTCCAGGAACCCAAGATTTCAACCTCGCACTTTCCATTGTTGGTACCGAGACTCCACCACCACCAACGCTCGCGCGCGTCTTATTTAGTTATGAGCCAAATGCATTAATGATTGGAATTTTAGCGTTAATGGTTGCGCTGTATGTAAAGGGTGTCGTTGTTCTCACTAAGCGTGGTGATAAGTGGCCAGTTGGCCGAACAGTGGCGTTTGCATTAGGAATTTCTGCCGTTGATTTTGCGACAAGTGGTGGTCTCGGTCTGTACGCTCAGTTCTCTTTTTCATATCACATGATGTCGCATATGGTTCTAGGAATGATTGCGCCAATTGGATTAGTTCTTGGAGCGCCCATGACTTTGGCACTTCGTACTTTGCCACAAGGCAGAAATAGTGATGAGCGCGGTGTTCGTGGATCGTTGCTTGCAGCACTTCATTCAAAGCTTGGGGTTATTTATACAAACCCCCTTGTTGCACTTGCAATTTTTGATGGTTCACTTTTTGCCTTGTACTTCACAGATCTCTTTGCCCTACTAATGCAAAGCCACATAGGTCACCTGTTTATGAGCCTTCACTTCTTAGCAGCTGGCTTTTTATTCTTCTTTATTATTATTGGTGTAGATCCAAATCCCCGCAGAGTTCATCACCTTGTTCAAATAGTGATTTTATTTGCAGCGATGAGCATCCATGCCTTCTTCTCGGTAGCCTTGATGTCCACCACCACTTTGATCGACAATGGTTTTTACGCCTCGCTACAAACCCCTTGGCTTGGAGATCCCCTCGTGGATCAAAAGCTAGGTGGATCTATCGGGTGGGCGATGGGCGAGATTCCTATCCTTATCGCTTTGGTCGCGACATTTATCAATTGGATGCGAGATGATTCGCGTGAGGCAAAGAGAATTGATCGCAATACCGCTCGCCAAGCGGCTATGGGTCAGCCAGATGAACTAGCTAACTACAACCAGTATTTGCAAGAGTTATCAAAGCGCGATAGGAAAGAGCCCTAATGGAGAACATATTTGATCTACCCGCAGAGTACAAAGAGCTGCGTACAAGCGTTAGGGCGCTTGCTGAAAAAGAGATTGCTCCTTTTGCTCATGCAGTTGATGAGGAGCATCGTTTTCCTGTTGAAGCTAAAAATGCGCTAGTCAAAAATGGATTGTATGCAGCCCATGTCCCAACAGAGTTTGGCGGAGATGGCGCTGATGCACTCGCTGCTGTTTTGATTATCGAAGAGGTCGCACGTGTATGCGGTTCATCTTCTTTGCTTCCTGCGGTTAACAAACTGGGATCAATGCCTTTGATTTTGGGCGGCAATGATGAGCAAAAAAAGCGTTGGCTTCCACGTTTGGTTAAGGGTGAAGGTTTTTCTTATTGCCTTTCAGAGTCAGAAGCGGGATCTGATGCATCGGCATTGCGAACAAAGGTAGAACGCTCTGGCGATGGTTGGGTCCTTAACGGAAGCAAAAAGTGGATTACAAATGCAGGAGAGTCTGAGTTTTACTCTGTAATTGCACAAGGTGACCCAACGCAACGAAGCAAGGGAATAACAGCATTTATTGTTGAAAAATCTGACCCTGGCGTTTCATTTGGTGCACCTGAAAAGAAGATGGGTATGCGCGGATCTCCAACTCGCGAGGTTTACTTCGATAATGTTGAACTCAGTGATGATCGCCGAATCAGTGAGGTTGGCGAGGGATTTGCCTTGGCCATGAATACCTTGGATCACACCCGCATAACAATTGCGGCTCAAGCGATCGGATTAGCGCAAGGTGCATTTGATGTTGCAACCAAGTACGCCCATGAGCGTCATCAATTTGGTAAGCCAATCTTTGATTTTCAAGCGATCCAATTTATCCTCGCCGATATGGCGATGAATATTGAGGCGGCGCGACTACTGACATATTCTGCAGCTATTAAGAGCGAGAACAATGAGAAGGATTTAACCTTTTTCTCCGCAGCAAGTAAGTGTTTAGCAAGTGATATGGCGATGAAGGTCACTCAAGATGCGATCCAAGTTCTTGGTGGATATGGATATGTCAGCGACTATCCAGTTGAGCGAATGATGCGTGATACAAAGTTGACTCAGATTTATGAGGGAACTAATCAGATTCAACGCATTGTTATGGCTCGAAATCTTCCTAACGCTTAAAGCGCACAACTACCGATGGCGTTGCCGCGGCATCTAAAGCAACATCGTGTGCTTCATGAGGAAGCACCTCGCTAGATAGTTCACCTGCGTGCACCAAACCGATCTTCCATGCATTCAAATTTACAAGGGCACGGTCGTAGTAGCCACCACCCTGACCTAATCTGTAACCAGATTGATCAATCCTTAAAGCTGGAACGATTACAACTTGAATCTGTGAGAGATCCGAGATTGGAGCACCTACCGGCTCTGAGATCTTCTTCTTAGTTGTTAGAGCAGAAGGATCCCCATTCCAGTAAACCCATTCAAGTTGTGCTCCATTAATTCTTGGCAGTAGCAAGCTCTTGCCAGCTTTCATCAACGCCTCGTTGATCTCTACAGTGCTTGGCTCGAATTCGTAAGAGATATATGAGGCAATGGTTGTAGCCGACTCAATTTCGGGGGCTTTTAATATCACATTAAAGTTTGATGGAATGAACTTCTGAGAACGTTCACGGCGGGCACGATCCCTCAATGAGGCTTTTTGATCTGTCATTTAAATCTCCCGTGAAATCCCAAAGATCAATCTCTTCAACAAGTAGGGTTCGATTATGTCAGAACACACGCGCGTAGATGAGTTTCTCACCTCATTGTTAGCTATCTGCAAGCCCCTCGAATCCTTTGAGATGCCTTTGTTGGATGCACATGGTGCAACCTTGGCGGCAGATATTTACGCCGGAGATCGCTTAGTGCTTCGAGAAGGTGCTCGAATTCGTTCGACTCAAATTGGATTGGCTGCATCAATCGGTCGCGATCATCTGCCAACCCGCCCACATCCACGAGTTGTAGTGCTCTCTGCAGGACCGGATTTAGTTGAACCAGGTGAAGCCCTAAAAAATGCAAGTGATGAGTTTGAAACAAACTCTTGGCTTCTTACAACCGCGGTCCGAGAAGTAGGGGCTGTTGCATATCGAGTTCATTCCATTCCAGAAAATGAGGAGCAGTTACAGAAGGTCATTGAGGATCAATTAGTTCGGGCTGATTTAATAATTATTAGTGGTGAGCGACATGATGACTCTTTTGACTTGATAACTCGTACCTTGTCAGGTTTGGGGGAGATCACAACCGTTGACATGGCGATTGAAGCAAGTGGTCGCCATAACTTTGGAAGTATCGGACCTGATAAGACACCAGTTGTCACACTTCCCGGAGATCCAATCGCTGCATATATCTCCTTTGAACTCTTTGTTCGTCCCATGATTCGCACAATGCTTGGAGCGGCGACAATTCACCGCCCATCTGTCAAGGCAGCCCTTGAAAAGCCAATTGCATCCGCCCCTGGTGTGCGTTCATATATTCGTGCAGTTTTAGCTGAAGATGGTAAATCGGTAGTTCCCTTAGAAAATCAAGATGAGCAATCCACCCTTTCTGATGCAAACGCACTCATTGCAGTCTCTGAAGGTGACACCATGCTAAAAACTGGCGATCAGGTGACGGTAGTAGTTCTAGAGCGTCGCTACATTTAGTTTCATGAAAAGCTCTTGGCCCATCGAAGTTAAAGGTCATGAGATCACCCTTCGTCCATTGCGTTTAAGGGATAGGGCGAAATGGAATCAGGTTCGAGCAGAAAACCGCGAGTGGCTATCACCGTGGGAGGCCACGATTCCATTGTCTGGCGAGGAGAGTTATAAGGAGCTTCCATCATTTTTTGAGATGGTGAAGATTTTAAATTTTGAGGCACGCAATGGCCGCTCACTCTCATTTGCAATTTGGCAGCAATCACAGCTGATCGGCCAAATTACATTGGGCGGGGTTATGTACGGTGCTATGCGAGGTGGACACATTGGGTATTGGATAGATCGCAACTTCGCCAACCGTGGCTATATAACGCAGGCGGTTGAACTCCTGACGCAGTATGCCTTTACCGAATTAAAGCTTCACCGGCTCGAGATTAATTTGCGTCCAGAAAACGCTGCATCGCGCAGGGTTGCTGAAAAAGCTGGATATGTTTTTGAAGGAGAACGCCCCCGGTACCTTCATATCGATGGCCAATGGCGGGACCACATCACATTTGTTAAGGAAAATTCCGCGATCAGGTAGCGCCTAAATCCCCGAAATACATCACCCCTTCCTTTAGATTTATCCATCATGACTTCGGGACTTATTTATATTGCGATCATTGGAATGTGGGTCGCATACTTTGCACCCCGCTGGATCCATGACCGTAATGAGTTCTCCGGAAAATCTGTTGAACGTTTTAAAGGCGCTCTTCGAGTTGTCGCCAATCAATCACCACAAGCTTCAGTTAGTGGTGGAGCAATTCATATAGATTTAGATCAAGAGGCAAAAAATCGGCAAACACTTCTTCGTCGCAGAATTACATTTTTACTCATTACATTCACTTTAATCACAACAGTTATAGGTGGAGCTATGAATACAATGCCATTTATTTATGCGCTAGTGCCTGCATCTGGTTTACTTATTTATATTGCAGGTGTTCGACGTAATGTGATTGGTGAACGACTACAGAAACGTCGTGTGCAACAACTGAGCCGCCAAAATTCAGGTGTTTCAAATACAAACCTTGCAGAAGTGATTCAGCCAAAGCCACGTACTGAACATTGGATTCCATTGTCAGAACGTGAGCTCAAGGGTGTTGTGATTTTGCCTCAAGGTACTGCAGCGGTTCGAAATGCTTGGGAGCCAACTGAAGTTCCCGTTCCAACCTATGTGAACGCTCCAAAGGCGGTCGCGCCAAAGCGTGTAATTGATCTGACAACTCCAGGACAATGGAGCGAAGAGCAGGAGCGTCTTGAGCGTGAAGCGCTAGCTGCAGCATCACCATCTCGTGATCAAATCTTTGATCAACAGTTAGCAGATGAAGCTGTTGAGCGTCTTAACCAAGCACGCGCAGCTAATCAATAATTAAATCCACGAAGCAAACCACATACGCAATTTCCACTGATCGTATGTGATTGTTTGACCGGTATACAGCGGCAAGAAGTAGATGAAGCAGATAAAGATTAGGACAAACAAGCTACCTACTATTGATTGAGAAAGCGCTGGTTTTAAACCACTATCGAGCAGTAAATTTGCACAATACACAACCGCCAGCATCATAAATGGCTGAATAATAATGGCGTAAAAAGTAAACATTGTGCGCTGTTGCATTGCAAACCACGGCAAGTATCCAGCGATAACGCCTATGGCCACAATGAGTGCAGCTGAATCCGTGGTGCGATTAACTAAGGATTTGATCCAAAAACCAATTACTACTGCAATTGAAACTGTTCCAATCCACCACAAAATCGGTGTACCAAGGGCTAGAACCTCTCGAGCACAACTCTTAGCTCCACAGTCAGAGGGTGCATCGTAAAAGAAGGATGTGGGTCTTCCCATGACAAGCCAGCTCCATGGATTGGCTTGGTAAGGGTGTTTCTCAGTTAGTCCGGTATGAAAATTCAGCATCTCTGAGTGATAGTTCAGCCAAGCTACAAATGGATTAGATGAAGATTGTCGGCCCCAACCTTTGTCAGATAAAAACCAACCAATCCAGGTAAAGACATAAACTGAAATTGGAAGCAAACCATATTGAGCAAACTTTCGTGCAACTGGCTTGATTGAATCTCGGATATCCATGTTTACTAGGATTCGGTAAAGAGCTACTAGTGCGATAACTGCAATGAAGTAAATTGCACTCCACTTGCAACCGAGCGCTAATCCAAATGCAAGACCTGCCCACCAATGTCGATCTCTGTGCCATAGCAAGACTGCGATAACTATGAAAAAAGTTAAGAATAAATCCAGCAGCGCAGTTCGTGAATGCACCAGAAGTAATCCATCAAATGCCATTAACGCCGCACCAAGGGCGGTTAGTAGTGGTGAATAAAAGAGCACATGTACTAAGCGAGCAAAAATTAAAATCAGCAAAGTTCCAATAAGCGCAGTGGCAAAGCGCCACCCAAACTCGTTGTCCCCAAAGATGGCTATGCCCCCTGCAATCAACCACTTTCCAACAGGTGGGTGAACGACAAACTCTGGGCTACTTCCGCTTACCTCAACTCCAAATTTGAGCAGATCCCGCGCGCCATCAACGTAATAGACCTCATCAAAGATAAAGCCTTTGGTCGAACCAAGGTTTACCAGCCGCAGTACAAGGGAGGCTATTGCGATAAGTATCGGAGCTATAGCGGCGGCCATTGGTCAAGAGTATGCGCCTTCGCGCCTAATTACTGAGAGGATTACTCCATGACGCTCATCTTGGCAGCAACACCATTGGGTAACCCCGGGGATGCAAGTAACCGTCTCAAGAGTGCGATCGAGGGCGCATCAATCATCGCAGCTGAAGATTCACGCCGCTTTCATCGACTCTGTGCCGACATCGAGGTTACCTTCACCGCACGTGTTGTCTCCTTCTTTGAAGGAAATGAAGAGGATCGAAGCCGCGAGCTTTTAACTGAACTTAAAAGTGGCGCAACTGTATTAGTTGTCTCTGATGCAGGTATGCCAACAATTAGTGATCCAGGATTTCGTCTCATGAGAGATGCAATTGCACAGGGAGTTGAAGTTGCTGTTATTCCGGGACCAAGTGCGGTCACAATGGCTGTGGCCTTATCTGGATTACCTACTGATCGATTTTCATTTGAAGGTTTCCCGCCACGCACTGCAGGTGCTCGACTTGCTACATTTGAAAAGCTTCGCTTTGAGGAGCGAACCATGGTTTTCTTTGAAGCACCACACAGGCTTGTTGATTCCTTAGCAGATTGTGTCAATATATTTGGTTCAGATCGCAATGGCGCAATTTGTCGTGAGATGACTAAGCGATATGAAGAAACTATTCGTGGAACATTAGCTGAACTTTCTACATGGGCAATGAGCAACGAGGTATTAGGTGAGATCACCTTAGTTATCGCTGGTGCAACCACAGACTCTGCTTCCTTGACCGCCTCAGATATGGTGGCTCGAGTGCGTGAGTTTGAGGGTGTAGGAATGGATCGAAAGGGTGCGATTGCAACGGTTGCACAAGAGTTTGGCATCGCAAAGCGTCTGGTTTATGCCGCTGTCGTCGATGCTAATAAGATGAGCCAGTGACTAACTCTTTCTACTTAACGACGCCGATCTATTACGTCAACGATGCTCCACATATTGGGCATGCATATACAACCGTTGCCGGAGATGTGCTCACCCGTTGGCACCGTCAAAAGGGCGAATCGGTTTGGTTCTTAACTGGAACAGATGAGCATGGTCAGAAAGTTATGCGCACCGCAGAGGCCAACAATGTTGCACCTCAAGCATGGGTAGATAAGTTGGTTGCAGATGCCTGGAAGCCAAACTGGGAGCACCTCAATATTGCCAATGATGATTTTATTCGTACCACTGAAAAGCGTCACACAGAGCGTGTGCAAAAGTTTTTACAATCCCTCAAGGATGCAGGCCATATTTACGCTGGCAAGTATGAAGGTCCGTACTGCATTGGATGTGAAGAGTTCAAACTTCCTGGAGATCTCATTGATATTGATGGCGCAAAGTGCTGCCCGATTCATAGCAAGCCAATTGAACTTGTCAATGAGAACAACTGGTTCTTCAAACTTTCTGCATTTGTTGAGCCACTACTTGCTCATTACAAAAATAATCCTGAAGCCTGCCAACCAGAAAGTGCGCGCAACGAGGTTGTCTCATTTCTAGAAGGTGGCGTATCAGATCTTTCAATCTCACGTTCAACCTTTGATTGGGGAATTCCAGTTCCATGGGATACCGATCAGGTTGTCTATGTTTGGTTTGATGCCCTACTTAATTATGCAACAGCGGTCGGTCTTACAGATGATCCAAACTCTGAAGGCGGCAAGAAGTTTGCTCAAACATGGCCAGCAGATGTTCACCTAGTCGGAAAAGATATTTTGCGTTTTCACGCCGTTATCTGGCCAGCGATGTTGATGGCTGCGGGTCTTGATGTTCCCAAGAAGGTCTTTGCTCACGGCTGGCTATTGGTCGGCGGAGAAAAGATGAGTAAGAGCAAGTTAACCGGCATTGCTCCCAAGGACATTACAGATCACTTTGGAGTTGACGCATTTCGCTATTACTTCCTACGTGCGATTCCATTTGGTACCGATGGATCATTTTCTTGGGAGGACATGAGCGCCCGGTATACATCGGAGCTGGCCAATGACTTTGGAAATCTGGCCTCGCGCAGCGCAGCAATGGTTGAAAAGTACTGTGCAGGTTCACTTCCAGCGGTTAGCCATGATGCAGGGCTTGAGGCAGCGCTCATGGAGACTGTTGTAAAGGCAGATGCTGCAATGTGCGCACTTGATTTTCAGGGTGGAATCATGGCGATTATGGATTTTTGTAAGCAGGTAAATGGTTATGTAACTATAAAAGAGCCGTGGATTCTTGCTAAGGATCCATCAAATCAAGCTGTGCTTGAAGAGGTTTTATACAACACCGCTGAATCATTGAGAGCACTTGCAGTTTTGTTACATCCAGTCATGCCGCAGACATGCGAAATTTTATGGCAGAGCCTTGGCGCACAAGCGGTGCTTGGAGATCTGAATGCACAAAAGATTTCGGATGTTGCAATCTGGGGGCAGTTACCACAGGGTGCAACGGTTACAAAGACCCCAGTCTTATTCCCACGATTAGAAACCCCCGCCTAAATAACAATGGCTGATCGCCACAACCGCGATATCGATAGAGCTCGCGCACCTCTGCCAGAGCCGCTACCGGTTCCTACAGTTGATTCTCATGCACATCTAGAGATCGTTACCGATGCAGCCTTTGATTCACAGGAGGTTGCAGATGTAATCGCTGAAGCAAAATCTGTCAATGTAGATCGCATCGTTCAAGTTGGATACTCGGCAGAGCAATCCAAATGGTGTGTCCAAGCCGCAGAAAAGTGGAGTACCTCAGTATTGGCAGCGGTTGCTTTGCATCCCAATGAAGCACCGGTTGTTGCTGATCTAGAGGCGGATTTAAAGATTATTGAGGAGCTTGCCCAGCATCCACGGGTACGTGCAATTGGCGAAACAGGTCTTGATTACTTCAGAACTCCACCTGAGCTACGCAAACGCCAACAGGATTCATTTAGGTGGCATATAGAGCTAGCGAAGAAAACCAAGAAGGCACTTGTTATTCATGATCGAGATTCACATGATGATGTTTTATCTGTGCTTCTGGAAGTTGGTGCTCCTGAAAAGGTTGTCTTTCACTGCTTTTCAGGAGATGTTGCAATGGCCAAGCTATGTATAGAACGTGGCTACATCCTGTCCTTTGCCGGCACATTAACCTTTAAAAACGCACCTGAACTTCGCGCAGCGGTCAAGCTTGTACCTGCTGATCAATTACTAGTGGAAACTGATTCGCCCTTCCTTGCCCCATCTCCCCATCGCGGTGCTGGAAATACACCTGCACAGATTGCAAATATTGTTCGTGCAATGGCGGTGGAGCGAGATCAAGATCTTGCAGAGCTTGCAACCGACCTGAGCGTTAACGCTGAACGAATCTTTGGATCCTTCGCACCATGACGCTGCTAGGGGCCGCACAAATCCGTGAACTTGCAGCACAGTTGGATTTGAAGCCCTCAAAATCTTTGGGGCAAAACTTTGTTATCGATTCCAATGTCTGTACGAAAATTGTACGAACCGCAGGTGTTACCAAAAATGACATTGCACTTGAAATCGGACCTGGTCTTGGCTCACTAACCCTGGCAATGCTAGAAGCGGCTCAATCGGTGATCGCTGTTGAAATCGATCCCCGTCTTGCTGAGCAACTGCCAATTACAGTTGCCCAACACTTTGCACATCCTGAAAATCTCACTGTCATCAATAAGGATGCATTAGCGGTTCATGATCTTCCAGTTGCACCAACGGTGCTAGTTGCAAACCTGCCGTACAACGTTTCAGTACCGGTACTGCTACATCTTTTAGAAAAGTTTCCAAGCATTCGTACCGGTGTAGTAATGGTCCAAGCAGAGGTTGCAGATCGCTTAGCTGCAAAACCTGGGGGCAAAGAGTATGGAATTCCCAGTGTGAAGGCTGCCTGGTGGGCAGAGGTAAAAAATGCGGGCACGGTTTCGCGTTCAATCTTTTGGCCAGCACCTAATGTTGATTCAAAGCTAGTTGGCTTTACTCGCCGCCAGACCGCTGGCAGTGAAGAGATGCGCGAAAAGGTTTTTACAATTATCGATGCCGCCTTTGCCCAGCGCAGAAAGATGCTCAGATCAGCCCTTTCATCTCTGTATGGCTCATCAGCTGCGGCGGAGGAGATCTTGATGAAAGCCGGTATAGATCCAACCTTGCGAGGCGAGGCTTTGGAGGTTAAATCTTTTTGTCAGATCGCAGCCGTTGCACCTGACATTTTCTAAGAGCGGTTATAGGGTCACCGCATGCCTGTGAAGAGTGTGACTGTGCGTGTACCTGCAAAGGTCAACCTTCAGCTCTCTGTCGGTCCAAAGGAGTCTGATGGATTTCACAATTTAGTCTCGGTTTTTCAGGCGATCTCTATCTTTGATGATGTAACTATTAAATTATCTGAACCTGGTGCTGGTTTGACGATCTCTATTTCGGGGGAGCAGACCCATGGTGTTCCAGCCGATGCAAATAATTTGGCGGCTAAAGCGGTTTCTCTTATTTCAAAAGAGTATGACTTAGCCGTTGATGCGCACATTGAGATTAAGAAATCAATTCCAGTTGCAGGTGGCATGGCTGGAGGCAGCGCAGATGCTGCCGCGACAATTGTTGGTATTGATTACTTGTACTCACTTGGAATGTCTCGAGAAGAGATGGTTGAGATTGCAACCCAATTGGGCAGTGATGTTCCATTTATGCTCAGTGGTGGAACTGCAATTGGTCGCGGTCATGGAGATCAATTAACTGCTGCATTATCACGCGGTACCTATCACTGGGTTTTAGCGCTATCTACAGTTGGATTATCTACACCCGCTGTATATGCTGAATGTGATCGCTTGCGTGCTGAGTTAGAGATTGTTGAACCACAAACCCATGAAGCGTTGATGCAGGCCTTACTTGCAGCTGATGCACCGGCGGTAGGTGCAGCACTAGTTAATGATTTACAAGCAGCCGCCTGTTCATTGCGGCCAGCGCTTCGATTAGTTTTAGATGTTGGCCAGGAGTATGGAGCCCTTGGTGCGATCGTTTCTGGATCAGGCCCAACCGTTGCATTTTTAGTGGCAGATGAAGAGGCGGGGCTTGATTTAGCGGTGGCTTTAACCTCAAGCGGGGTAGTTGGCAGCGTTGCTCGCGCGTATGGGCCTGTGGCGGGTGCGAAGGTAATTACTTAAATTTCTAGTAATTGATCGCCTTTTGATCGCCTTTGGTCGTCAGCACCACCATTTATGAGGGAGAATATGCGTTCCGCCATTGTGTAGTGGCTAGCACATGGGCCTTTGAAGCCCAGGGTCCAGGATCGATACCTGGTGGCGGAGCGACAAGCGAAGCCGAAGTAAAAGGCGGAGCGACAAGCGAAGCCGAAGTAAAAGGCGGAGCGACCATTAGACTTCACTCGTGACCGTACAAACCGTGATCCTCCTTGCAGCTGGTGAGGGCACACGTATGAAGTCGGCAACTCCTAAGGTTCTTCACAGCGTGGCAGGTCGTTCTCTACTCGGACATGTACTGCACGCGGTTTCACAATTAAAACCGGCAGAGCTTCGCATCGTTGTTGGTTCAGGACGTGAAGCGGTTGAAACTCATATCGGCCAGATCGCACCAGGTGCGGTAACGATTGTTCAAGAACAACGCAATGGAACAGGCCATGCAACCCAGTTAGCGCTCGCTGGTAAGGCTCCGCGCGGAACGGTTTTGATTCTCGCCGGAGATACACCGTTGTTAACCGGTGATTCATTGGCGCAGTTTGTCGCCGCCCATGCCGCCGGCAACTTTGCAGCATCGGTGTTAACCGCTGAACATCCTGAGCCAACAGGGTATGGCCGAATAATTCGTGATGATAGTGATGAACTACTTCGTATCGTCGAAGAAAAAGATGCATCCGATGATGAGAAGATCATCTTTGAAATTAATAGTGGTGTGTATGCATTTGATGGCGAAAAACTTGCAGCCTCAATTGTAAAATTAACCAGTTCCAACGCACAGGGCGAGCTGTATTTAACTGATGTCATTGGAATCTTGAAGTCAGCGGGCGAGTCAGTCGCTGCGATCATGATCGATGATTTCACCGAAACCCTTGGAGTCAATGATCGAGTTCAGCTGGCTGAGAGTGCTGCAATGCTTCGCGATCGCATCAATGATCACTGGATGCGAGCAGGGGTCACAATTATCGATCCGACAACAACCTGGA
>Ga0129324_10000315_pt1 | contig 35556 bp, 36 predicted proteins | sample CPBDNA_7_FD_96879 | JGI IMG/M metagenome (GOLD analysis project Ga0129324, IMG submission 96879) | Freshwater to marine salinity gradient microbial communities from Chesapeake Bay, USA - CPBay_Spr_15_0.2_DNA | ecosystem: Environmental > Aquatic > Marine > Coastal | place: USA: Chesapeake Bay...
ATCGCAACTGGGCTCTCTTGCTCGATCCGGAAGGCCTAGTCACTGAGGGAACTGGCGATAACTTCTTCATTGTGCGAGATGGTGTAGTCATCACTCCAGAAGGTCGAAACGTCTTGCGCGGCATTAGTCGCGATTACATCTTTGAGCTCTGCCACGAGCTAGAGATTAAGTGCATAGAGAAGCCGTTTGATCTTTATGACGTCTATACTGCCGACGAGGCGTTCATGACCGGAACGCCTTTCTGTCTGCTACCTGTCAGTAGTATTAATGGGCTACCGATCGGTAGCTTACCCATGGGGCCGCTCACACGCCAACTATTAGATAAATGGAGTGTCAATGTGGGCCTTAACATCGAAAGCCAAATAAAGATGTTCAACGAGGAGACAGCCGAAGTAGTTGGCCCTTCGCCATACACCTTTAGGAAGTAGTTGATCTGAAAGTAGATGGAGCTATCGGAGTGCTATGCAATAGCATTCAAGTCGGTAGGTATGAAGGAGCCGGAAACGGATTTGCGAGCTTAGGAGAGGTGACATGGGAATAAGGCTGAACGTGGGGGCAAGTCCGATTTGGGAGCAACCTGGATGGCACACACTAGACCACAAATTAAGCGGTAATACTGAATTCGCTATAGCTGGAGATGCAAGCGATATAAAACTCCCAGACGAATCATGCGATGTCATCTTTTGCTCACACGTTTTCGAACACATACCGCATGTCAAACTCCCACTGGTAATTGCAGAGCTGAACCGCGTTCTTAAGGCGGATGGTGTCCTCAGGATTTTGACCCCGGACCTGGCGAAAGTTGCGCGTGCATACGTAGATAATGATGCGGAATTTTTCCGCAGAGCCCTTAGTGAGGACGAATCCCTCCGGACTGACCTTGGCTTGGGTGGAATGTTCATGAATTTTATTGTCTCACCGGGGCAGGACACTGCTCTCCTCAGCAGAGACCTAGGTACTTTCATCGCAGGCTATGCACACCTATACAGTTACGATTATTACATGCTTTCGACTATGCTAAACAGTTTAGGTTTCGTAAGTAGGCAAGCTAAGTTCAATGATTCCAGTGAAATTGACATGCGGACTCCCCTACACGTGGTTGGTTTAAACCCCGAATGGCAAGACCTGAATCAAGACTTTTACTCTAGGAATCAGCTAGTGCATCGACTTGTAGATGGCAAATACGAGATTAATTTCAAGGTTTCTGGCTTTGATCGAGATCCGCTTACTTCACTAATAGTGGAAGCCGAAAAGTCATTCAAGGTGTCTGGAGAGCAAGCAGACGCGATTTATAACAAATCCGAGTCGAACTACAATCGATACGCATGGTCGCTTCTTCGAGACCCGTCGTTCACTTCAAAGTTGTCTTCAATGGATGTTTCTCCGTACTGAGATTACGAAGCTCCGGAGAAGCAGTATCTGTATGCGTCTCAGGTAACCTACATGCTGATTTCTTGTTTGCCCATCCCCAATTGCTGTCATCAATACTATGTCGGTCCGCGATAAAGTAACTCTCGACAGGAATGAGAGTTAGATAACCTATTCGCTCATATACGACCAAGCGAGGAGCCAGTCGAGTTCCTGTTCTTTAATTCGGAGCCGGTTGGTCAACGCTAGAACGTTCACAGGTGCCTCACAAGAATTTGGAATCGTGTAGCGTACAGTTCTTTGGATGATAGGTGGAGGGTTTCGGATTGCAGTCTGAATGGAAACCACAAAGGGAGATATTCCTAGTAACCACAGCCCTTGAAGAGACATGGCCAGATGACCGGCCGATTCTCTTCCTAGGAGAATGGTGTCTCCGATACTCACGCAGAGACAGAATCCAGCGTCTGGACCATTCACTTGCGGAGTACCTCTGGGCAGATCGAAGTAGGATTCCGCGGGACTTGGTTTATATCAACGCCGTTTACGAGGAATTACTGGGTGAATTGGTTGTTGTCTTGAATCGGATTCACGGTGTAAATTTTTCGAAGAAGTACTGGCGTATTGTGTTAGGTGATTGGCTGTTTTCCTTTGCCCAAGTATTCTTCGATCGGTGGCAAACCATGACCAAGGTGAATGACTCGTACACGAACCTGCATCTGTTTCGACGATCCGTTAACCAGGACGTGCCCGCGCCGCAAAATACGCTTGAGTTTCTCCAAGGAATCAATAGTGACGAATGGAATGAGCGCCTTTATGCTGATATTGCGGAAAAATACACTGCAATAAAAGTTCATACTCTTCGGCCGACTCGTGCTGATAAAAAAGTATCGGTCCAACCGACGAAGGAAATGACCGTTTCACCGTGGTCTTCGCAGAGGATACGGAGACAGATTGGAGCGCGGGCCATACAGGCATCGGCCTGGCTTTGCCGTAGAGGGCTTCGGGCTTTGAAGCCGTTCTCGCTACACGCACCATACCTACGGATGTCCCAGCGGTTCAAACTTGAGATTTTACTGGGGCAGGTTCCCATGGTCACGTCTTGTACCCCACTCTCCGCAACGCCAGCAAATGTTTCTTGGCGCCTTTGGCGCCTTAATGCGGACCCGAAGGATCTTTTCCAATCAGCACTTGCCTCCGCCGTGCCGGAGTACCTTCCCACCTGCTATTTGGAAGGCTACCGAGAATCATCAGAGGCATGGGTGGGCAACGGTTTTCCGAGCAAGGCCCGGGTCATTATGACCGCAAATTCATTCTCGATTGATGATCGCTGGAAGTATTGGGCGGCCTCACAAAGTGAGGTGGGAGCTAAGATCGTCATTGCCCAGCATGGGGGTCACTATGGCGTAGGGGCTTGGAGTGCACCGCAGATAAGCGAGATAGCGATGAGTGACCGATATCTGTCTTGGGGATGGAGAGATGCTTATCAGCCGTCGGTTTGTCCAGCTCCGGCAACGAGACTCATCGGGATGAAAAAGCGCCCGCCAAAAAGCGACGGTATCTGCCTGCAAGTTACTGCTGCTGTGGAGAGGTACCAGGGCTTAATGTTAAGCATGCCACTTGGTTCAGAGTGGAAGCACTACCTTGATGATCAACTAGAGTTTGCGGCTTCGCTCTCCGCTTGTGTTCGCGCGGAACTAATAGTGCGAGTTTTCCCACAAGATTTTGGTTGGGATCTGATGGAGCGCTGGGAAGATGCTGATCCCCAGATTCGCACAGACAATGGCAGTTTAGACTTCAATGACCTACTGAAGAATACGCGGCTCTACGTGGCTACATATAACGCAACTACATTCTTGGAGTCCTTCACACAAGGCATTCCAACGGTGATGTTTTGGAATCCGAAGCATTGGGAGTTAGCCGATGCCGCGGAGCCGTATTTTGAACTCTTACGACAAGCGTCCATCCTGTTTGATGATCCAGTTTCGTGTGCCCAACACATTAACGCCATCTGGGAAGATGTGCCTGGCTGGTGGTCAACCCCGCAGGTTTCTGAGGCAGTACAAAAATTTTGCACGCAATACGCATATGTAGGACGTAGGCCACTCCGCGAGCTCCGAACTGCATTAAGTGATTGGTAAAACGCGCAATCATTGTCGAACATGGGTCCGACCGCTGGTATTCAGGCGGCAATTCACCATTAATCTCCCGCCCCTCCCTTGGAGATTTGATCACTAATCGACAAACCTTGTGGGAAGGAGTGCCAAATCTTAGCTATGGTCAAGAGATCAAAGGTGACTTCATATGATCCTGGCGAATGAGCTTTTGCATAATCAAAGAATCCGAGGGCTGGAAAGAACGCCTGAATGGAGTTCGGTCTCAGTACGGAGTAGATACGTGGTGCTCGCTCTCGTAAAGTGGATGCGAAGAAGCCCCGAGCTTTCCTCACCATTCTCGACATATCTCCAGGCTCACTGGTTTGCAAATTACTCACATACGCAATGGAAGTAGTTGCCCAGTCACTCGATTCCCCCCAACCATACTCAATGGCTTCACACAGTTCAGGAAGGTCATCGAGGCAAAGATTGTCTGCGCATTCATCTCCATTGGTGACAAGCAATTCGAGCAACTTGGAGCAGATCTCCTCAATTTCGATAGCCGGGATGACCACAACTGCATCCGTCGGCAACGGCACTGTCTCCCCGGCTTTAATCCAATATGGGTATTCCCCCATTGCCCATTTACCGGCAAGGGCTAGGTAGCCAGCCAGAGCAACCTCCGGGGTCGCCAGAGAATCACCCACGAAACCCCGTAACATTTGAGCGAAGTTGCATAAGGTGCTTGTACGGGTCACCTGGTAGTAGAGGTTTGCAGAACGATGATCAGGGCCTGTTATCTTTCGGAACCTTTCAAGCGGGTCTGGATTTGTCAGCTGCCAAGGGACCCCCCTGTTCCCCCATGGGTAGAGAACCGTTTCGTTGGGTTTCGCTTGCGCGATTGCTACCAAGCCACCGGCGCAGACGTGATCAGGTAGAGCGTCAAGGGTACAAACAGCGGCTTGAAGTCCCGTCCAAAGGATGCATTCCTGATCTTCAACCAAGCACACATACTCGGTTTTCACTCGTTCGAGCGCGAGGGCAAGTCTGTCTCGGTAGGTATAGTAACCAGGAACATGAAAGTACTCCCACGTCATCTCTCCCGAATGTCCGAACAGCCCATCCTGCCAAGGGACAGCAGATCCATCTGCGATGACGATGTGCACCGAACGGCTGGAATAGTACAAAAGTTGTCGCCGAATAAAGCTTTGGCGCTCGAATGAGAGCAAAACTAATGTGAGCCTGCATCCGTTGTTCAAATGAACCTGTACGCGGCTTGGTTTTTCTGTGGTCACACCTAGTTCTCTCTCTTCAAAAGTAAAGTAGGAGTTTGGCCGCAGCATATCGGACGATTCGGTGACCATCTCTAATTCGATCAGGAATTTTCACGCAGTGTTGTTCCAATATCTCGAATATTGTTGCGAAGATCTGGAGACACTTGTTAGGCCTCACTGCACGCCTATTACTGCGGGGGTGTGTAGCGTGAAGGCTAAGCAGCGCAGCGGGGTATGATTATGTGATACCGCATTAACGCTGAAAGAGGAGTCCTACTTTGACCTCATCAGGCCTACAGGCCCACACCGCAGGAACCTCTCTTGGTTCTGTTGACTGGAAGCGACTCAACGCTGCCGGCCCCTATTCGATGGGAGTGTGGATAGGTAGCGACGGCACAAAAGTTGGCAACCAGGAGTCAATGGCAGGCAGAGCTGAAGCAATGCTCGCATCAGCTCGCAAGGCAATCCTATCTAATTTTTCCCTGGCGGATTTGAAAGAAATGACAATTCTTGATGTCGGATGTAACGATGGTTGGCTGTTACACAATCTTTCAGATCTACCCTTCAAAGCTATGACCGGTGTCGAACCAAGAGTTAAAAACGTGGAGAAGGGCAAGGTAGTTCGAGAGGAATTAGGGCTTGAAAATGACATTGAATTCATTGTGGGCACCGTGGACGTTGTTGAGGGTAGGGTTTTTGACATCGTTCTCAATACTGGAGTTCTCTATCACGTTGATAGCGTTATAGATTTTTTACGTTCACTGCGAAAAGTCTGCGGAAACTTTCTCTTTCTAGAGAGCCGCACCCTGGATTCAGGGCTAATTAATAAGAAGCTCGTAAAGCAATCAGAACTCGTTGATTTGCCGTACAAGTTTGGTAAAAAGGCTGTCGGGTTGAGTACGCACAAGTTTGAAAAAAGTTATAGTGATGGCTCGGCAGCAGCGAGCAGTGTTGTCTCCCTCCCCACACCAGAAGCAATCATGATGTACCTTGAGGGTGCCGGTTTTGAAGAGGTTGTGGTCGAACTTGACCCAGAAACATTTAGGTCAGCTCTCTACAGAAAGGACCGACCGCTTGATGGAATATGCCTTTCGGCGCGCGTCCCTCTGAAACAATTGAACTCACTGGACCAACAACTTGATAGCGTGGGGTATACAGAAGCGAGGATGGTAGAAGAACTTCATGCCAAAACCGTGATACCTGAGAAATATTTACGTATGGTGCAAGCCTCATCTCATGGAGGCAAGTCAAACTTTTCTGTGCGGGGACTTTTGACTCGGTTGTGGTTGAACCCAAAAAACTTTAAGCGCAACTTCATTGAAAGCCTTCTACTGAGCCGCTTGAGGTTGTCGTCAGAAGAGTTAATAGTTTTTAAGGACCTGAAATACAATCCAAGCGACAAAATTCAACTTGAGCTAGGAAAGAGTGCTTTCTTGGCAGGTGACCTCGAAACGAGTAAGAAAATACTGAGCGCTCTTGTGAGTGGGCCAAATGCCGACTGGCGATCGACGTACCGAGCGTTCTACTATCTGTCACGCTTGGGTCATGATCTGGGTGACCGAGAACTCGAAAGTGAATCGAGGGCAGCGCTGGAAACGAGTAACCCTAATTGGCCCCTTGACAGGCATAGCGAGTGATTGAAGCAAGAGAGATACCTCATCTCGAACGCGTAGCGAATTCAAAACAGACTACTCCCACATGTAGGCGTAATTCAATTCCGTCTACGATTTTGCGCACAGCCCCCGAAGGATTGTTGGCAGAACAGTGACCAGTGCTGTTGTATTTGGAGCATCTGGAGGGCTAGGAATGTCGCTTGTATCCGAGCTGCTGAAAGTTGGGCTCATGGTGAAGGCGGTTACCCGAAGCCCCGCTTCTCTAGAATTATTGCGCGAGATCGGCGCAACCGACGGGCGTCTACAACACGAGCAAGTTGATCAGTACACGAGGTCAACTCACCTCCAAGCTACTCGGTACGTCTTCTTTGCTCAGGGTGTCCTTGTTGAAGTACCTATATCTAAACTCCGGGATGTAGACGTGGAATCTTCCTTCGCGGCAAACGTGATCGAGCCTATTATCATAACCAGGGATATTCTCAACGCTCATGATGCTGGACCCCTCGATTTGATCTACACAGGTTCTACGGCAGGCTATTCAGGAGGGGTTGACATGAGTGTCTACTGTGCCACAAAGTTTGCGCTCAGAGGCTTCGTTGAGTCGATGAATGTTGAGTATGCGGGGACTAATGTTCGATTTTCCTTGGTGTCGACAGGCACGATGAATACGCGAATGGGCCGTGAGTACGCGGATCGGCATGGCAGGCCTTTCCAGTCGCTGATGGACCCTCTAGATGTCGCGAAGCGGATTGTGTCGAGTGCACTTCGGTCAGATGGAATTTTCTCGTCCGAGATGACCCTTCGGTTTCGGTAGTTTCTTCTTAATCGGCGGGTATTATCGAGCAAATAAAGCTAAATTGAACATACAGTGTTTGAAGGAGATCATAGCAATCTATAAGTGAAATTGAGTTATTGATAAAGCCTGTTTGAGGATCGAAGAGGGAGCTTGAAAATGGTACTTGGAGCTAGGCATGTGGGCTTCGTGGTCGTGAATATGGCGTTTTCCGCTCGTTTTTACGAAGGGCTAGGATTCGAGCCGGAAGGTCCAGTCGCGACGGAGTCCGGCCTAACGGCATCAACATTGGTCGGGATCGAGGGGGTAACTATTCGCACCCTCAAGATGAGCCTTCGGCAAAGCAAGGAAAGTATTTGGCGAGAGAGTGGCTTCAGGCTCGAATTGATTGAGTATGTCGCGCCCTTGAGCCTGAAATTAAACACGGAGAAAAACAACGTTGTTGGCAAGGGGCATATTTGCTTGACCGTGGACAACCTCATGGAAGCAATCAGATTGGTGATAAACCTTGGGGGAAGTGCGCCGTTCAACTCAGTTCACGGCCCATCGGGTGAGCCCTTGGTTTCTTACGTGTTGGATCCCAATGGGATCCCGATAGAGCTGTCAGAGCACGTGGTCTAAATTTGCCCATAGAAGAAGCCCGACATCTTGCGAAACGGCTATTCGTTCCAAAGAGTTTTATGCTGTAATTTGCGGTAAATTCTTAGGGATTTATTTGAAGTCAGTCTCTCGACGGAGAGGCAAACTTAGGATCCGAGTGAGCCCTTCAAGAATGTAGATCCCAACATGTATTTGCCTTCAGATAGTGGTGTCAATCAACTGGGCAGGCCAATCCTTTGGCGCCAAAATTTGGCTTTGCGTATCAGGTTGCATTGGAGTAACCTGAAAGTCAGTTGTATGTCAGTTCTCTCTTCCTGTGGAAGAATTAAATACGCCCCCAGGGGATATTGCCGGCCCCTGAGTCGTTCATTTCTTCCGACGCAATACTATGAAAGTCCTGAATCAAAGAGATAAACGAAACAACGATTCAAGAGTTTCCATGCGGAAAGTATGGAATCGGGGGTATTCGCGTCGTTTGCTTGCGCGGTGTCAACCTAGCTCCACTGGAGGAAGCATGAAGTCAAACCCCTTTGCGGTAGCTATGAACCGATTGGGCCTCAACACGTGAGCGCGCCCACTGAGGATTTCGAAAAGTTCGAGACACCAGCGAATGGGTCACGATTCTTTCAGACTTGTACAAAGGCGACTAGCGAATCCACGGGAACGGTTTTGTTGAGATGGAATTATGCGGATCCTTATTTATTTAATCCTGCTTTTGATCCTTCGCTAATTCTGTACGACAGCAACTACTGCACCGAGGTCGCGGATTTGAATGGTGCCACCGACTTGCCCACACTCGAGTACCTCCCTAGAGTATTGCAACACTTTGATCAGAAACCTACAGTTTGTGATATCGGATGTGGTCAAGGTGAGTTTGTTGAGGCACTTCGAAGGGACGGTTTCTTGGCAACAGGGTTCGATCCTGCGTTGCGCTTAGACAATCCATATCTCCATCCCAGATTATGGCAGCCCCAAGACGCAGAGGCGGATCTGTACGTAATGCGTTGCGTACTGCCGCATATCCCCGGTCCGTGGGAATTCGTTCAATCGCTTGCCGAGTCTTCTCCGTCATCTCTATTGCTTGTCGAGTATCAATCGATCGACTGGATTCTCGAGCAGGATATGTGGTTTTTAATTGGTCATGGACACGTTAACTATTTTGCGATGAGAGACTTTGAATCAAGGTTCACGGTTCTCGATAGTGGTAGTTGGGCTGATGGTGAATGGGAATGGGTGTTGATTCAGCCGAGTTCATATGTTCCTGCACCTCCCAGAGAATTTGCAAACCCCGAGAAACTTCGATCACTCCTCACAGTGCGCAGAAATACTCTTGCTTCGGTTAGATCGGAAAAGAGACCAATCGCCCTCTGGGGTGCAGCAGGCAAGGGCATCATTTTGGGACACGCTCTTCAAGAATCTGGAGCAATGATTGTGGGAGTGATTGATAGTAATCCTACGAAGTGGGGGACGTTTTTGGAGTCATCTGGAATCCCAGTGTTGAGTCCGACCCAAGCTCTCGAAGAGTTACCCAAAAATACGCTCATTCTTGTGTGCAACCCAAACCACTTCGCCGCAGTGGCGGAAGTTGTGGGAGAGTCCTACTTAGTACAGCCCGCAAATCGCGCCTGGGAAATTAACTAAGGATTTTCGGTACGCACGGTTATGCCGAGGACAAGGCTATTCGCTCGCTCATCGTAAATCCTGGCAGTCTCGGCCCTTTAGCCACTTAGCGATGACGGAAAAGGTAACCCCCGGGTGCCACGCTTATGAGCAACCTCGCATCGATCGTCCCATCAACTGTGAACTCGTCGTGCGTCTCGAGATACTTGTGCACTGCGGTCTTGGGGCTATTGCCTGGACCCCAAGGTCGATCAGCGTTACTTTCAGCTGGGAGATCCTCAATCACGGTGTCAAACACTACACAGTAACTCCCGACTGTCGTGAGAGGAGCATAAGCTTCAAGTTCAGAAAGTACATGATCACCAGAATGGTTGCTGTCGAGCAGAACCATCACACTTTGCTTCCCTTGGCTAGCCGCCAACACCTGATTGACGACGTCGGGATCAATGCTTGAGCCCTCTATCATTGTGATTCGCTTGAAAAGCGGATGGGATTCAATCGCTTTCCGATTGTGCTCCCGGATATCAATATCAATCCCGAGAACATAAGCATCTGAGGGTCCCCCACAAACAGCGTTCAACTCCAACATAGACGCAGAAAAAATTAGTGATCCTCCGTGGGCGATTCCTGCCTCGATGATGAGATCGGGTTGGATGGACCAGATAAGTTCCTGCATTGCCAAGATGTCTTGAGGGTATTGGATTATTGGCCGACCCATCCATGTAAAATTGTAAGAGTATTTGGCTTCCACAGACTTTTCCATCCACAGCGCCGTGAGAGACGTGGGCCAAATCTTCGAATCCGGTGGGGTGGCTGATTTATCCATTACTCGTTTACCCTTTCGCGCTTGGTCCTGTTTACATTTCCAACGTATCTGGATTCCTTAGCCAATCGCCGCATTTATATTGACCTCAAGTCGATCGGCGCTGGGAGATTCCCAACGATCGACGTCATTGCGAAACATAGTGATAACGGGAATCTCAGAGAAGGTCAAGCGCAGGGCGTCCTTCAAAAATTTCCCCTCCCTAGATCCCGGCTTCTCGTCGTCAAAGATGACTATACGAGTAGCTGATGCGCATAGATCCAAAATCGAATTGTCCAGGCGTTCTTCGTACCTAACATAGTTTAAAACAGACACAGTATATCCACGCCTTATGGCACTTTCACGAACTAGCCACCCATACTCAAGCGAGAAATTGCTACACAAAATAACCAATTGCGGGGCCGCGGCAGAGTCTGCTTTAGATCCATAAACCACGTAGGAGTCGCTTACCGACAAGTCCGAGTTCGAGCCAGCAACGATGGGCTCTTGTTTGAACATGCGTTGGCTAACCGCGAGGATGGCGGGCCCGCCTTTGAAGGCGCCTGTTACTGCAAGTGGTATTTCAGTAGCACCGGTAGGGAAATAGGCAGGGATTCTGGCCAAGTTTGAGAGTCCACTAGTGTTGTTGAAGCTTGACTGAGGTCCTTCCCAGCCACTGTCAACCACGATCATGGCAATAATGAAAGGGACAAAAGGGCCTCTGGAGCGCAATGCATTCCAAGTGTTCACGAGTTGGTCAACACCAAGAAGAACAAAGTCCTGCTGTTTCATGAGGAACATGCTCGGAGTGCCGCTCAGCATTAGGCCAAACCCCATACCAACCAAGGAGTTTTCGACGTTTGGCGTGTTGATCACCTTGCACCCAGGAATGTCACTCAGCCCCTTGGCAAGACCGCTTAGTCTTGAGCCCGCGTTGATGTTTTGGCCGTAGACAACCGACGTATCGAATTTTGCCAATTCCGCGCGCAACGTCGCGTTTACTTGAGTGACATAGTCCATGCAAGTTCCATTCTGATTTCGGCTTTCGTATGATCTATAAACTCAACTGCCCATGGTTCTTTCAAAGCTGACTCGAGTGGGTCCTCGGACTCAAAGATCGTTTTCTCGATGCTGTCTAAGGTGATGCCCTTTGCTGGGCCCGCATGGTAATTGATAAATCGCCGCCCACTGGCCGCGTTTGAGTCTTCAATCCAGCGTCCGCCAAGGGTATCGAGCGGCACGTGGACGACAACTGGAATTTGCTGACCTAATGCGATTGATCGAGCTTCGGCTAGGATTTGCACACACGCCTCGACAGTTTTGTCCGTTGCCTCCAAGTACTCGACACCGTACGCTCCGACTAGGGCTGTGAGATTAATTGGCGAGCGTCTCTCTTCAACACTTGTCGCCAACGACCATCCGTTGTCTTCGATAATCGTGATTAGAGGGGCGTTGACGGTTCGGGAGAGAAGCAGGCTCTCGGCGAAAGCGCCCTCCTCAAGTGCGCCATCTCCCGTTACAACCCAGGAGCAGGCCGAGGTTTCGCGCACCACTTGAGACAGTGCGACACCTACAGCCACGGATAGATTATTGCCGAGAATGCTTGAGGTGTAGACGATTCCACGATCCGGGTTAATGAGGTTCATGGAACCGTACCGCCCCTGAGCAAGTCCATCTTCCTCTAAGAGGAACTCCTTGACTATTTCGGTCAGTGAAGCACCAAAACCAAATTGATAATGCAGGTTTCGGTGGCTGAGTACCACCTGATCTCCAGGTTGCACGGCGTTCGCGAGAGCGATGGCAACCGGTTCATGGCCGAATGCAAGGTGGATGGGCACCTTGAAATAGCCTTGATCGTAGAGTTCGTTGAGCGCCACCTGCTGACACCGAATACGGATAGCCCGTTTTCTTAAAGAAAGGACGGTAGTTTCTTCAATCATGATTTCTTCCGCGATCACGGCTTACCCGGTTCCTCCAACGGGGGAACTAAGCCCAGAAACTCAGCCACCTCACGGATCCCTTGCGAAATGTCGTGCTGCGGAGACCAGTCGAAGGTTTTTACTGCTAGCGCGTTCGAGGGATTGCGTTGGACCCAGTCATCTGGGCTAGCCTCGATTACTTCGGGTGTGCGCGAAAGTAGCTCGGCTGATGCGGCGATGATATCCCCGATTGTCACGAGTTCGTTACCGGAGAGGTTGAACGTGCTGAAGCCAAGTTGGCCAATACTCGCCAGTATTCCATCCACAAGGTCATCGATATAGATGAAACGACGGCCAGTACGTATTGACCCAACCTGGATCGTGGCCTTTTCGCTCACGTCAACGAGTAACCTCTCAACCGCTGACCATGAGTCAGGTCGAGGACCGTAGACAATTCCAAATCTGAGATTGGTAATGTTTTCAGGGGCGATCTCTGAACGGAGCATGGGCTCCGTGGCAGCCTTGGTAACGGCGTAGACGGAAGTAAGGGTTGCCACGTCGACAGGTGAACTCTCCGTCTTAACTTCTTCCCCATTGGTATCGCCATAAACCCATTCACTTGAAGCAAAAATGAATTGACTTGCACCTTTCTGCCTGCTCACATTGGCAAGGTTGAGGGTGCCAAGAATGTTTACCCGCACGGCCTTCTCCGGCTCCTGCCGACATTGTCCATCTGTGGACAGAGCAGCAAGGTGGATAACAATGCTCTGGGGTGGGATCCACTGCTCTATCATGGGGTCGCAGATATCTGCTTTGATGGTTCCCTCGAATGTCGGCTCGGAGTCGATGGCGATGACTTCCGCCCCCTGATTGCGCAGCCGGCCGACCAAACTTCGCCCGACAAATCCATCGGCGCCAGTAACAACTACAGGGTGCACCAGTTTCATGGCATTGTTCACTCAGACACCTTACTCAAGACCCTTGAGCCTTGCGATTCGAGCCTCACGGGCACAGGAACCAGTGGTGCGATCTGCTTTAAGAATTCGTCTTTACGCTCCAAGGGGACACACATCAGTAGAAATCCGCCACCGCCAGCACCTAGTAACTTGCCGCCAAGTGCACCCGCACTCAGGCATCTATTAAAAGCATCGTCCAATAGCCCGGATGTGACATTTGAGGCAAGGCCACGTTTGATTTGCCAACTCTGTGTTAGTCGGTCAGCGAGTCCAGGTAACGTCAGGTTTCCACTAAGAAGCTGGTCTTTGAACTCGATGCTGTAGTCAACCAAGGTATTCAAAGCATCCTGATTCTGTGCTGTTCGCTCGTTTTGCTCGTGCAGGATCGACTCAGCTTTTCGCTGCATTCCAGTCCACAGAAGGACCAGGTCGTTCAGCACCGTCGATGTCTGGCGATCGAGAGTGATGGCGTCGATGCTGACGCGACCATCAGTATGGAACCTGAAGGAGTTAAGTCCCCCAAAAGCAGCCGCGTACTGGTCCTGCTTGCCGATCGGTTTCTGTAACTTGCTGATCTCAACTTCACACGCCTCCTCCGCGAGCTGGCCGGCGGAGACGGACTCGCCGATCATAACGTGCAATGCGTTTAGCAGGCCGACCGTGAAACTGCTGGATGAGCCCAGTCCCGACATTGATGGGATATCAGATGCCGTCGCAACGAAGAGCGGCTCTTGGATTCCGATCATCTCGATACACGCGCGAACGATCTCATTTTGGATTTCGCCGATCGAGTTCACATTCTCAGTTTCGGAGTATGAAATTCGGTACCTCTCACCGAATAGCGGACTGTGGCGCTTAACAGTTACGTAAATGAACTGCTGGATCGCCATGCTGACCACGAGACCTTCGTCAGTTTCATGAAATGCCGGAAAGTCCGTCCCCCCACCCAGGAAACTCACCCGCAGCGGTGTCATGGTGGTCACCGCATGGAGTGAGCTTGTCTTCATGATTTCCCATTCATTCGAGGTGATGGTTGCTATTTTCCTTGACGTTGGTAGTGATCCAGTACGAACGGTACTGCCTGCTTGAGCCCTTCAAATCCTACAGTCGATTTCGATTTCACATTAGCTGCCTCCGGGCCAATGATTACAGGCGTACAGCCAGCCCCCAAAGCAGCTGCCTCGTCGCGGATATCGTCGCCGATGTAAATCAAATCTGAGAGCAGTAAAGAATGGTCCGCTGCCGCGTCATAGAACATTCCTGCATTGGGCTTTCTGCAGGAACATTCGTCATCCCAATGGTGGGGGCAGACGTATACACCTAGGATGTTGACGCCAATCTTCCCCAATTCCTCAATCATCTGTTTATGGATTTCATCAAGATCCCGTGGGTCAGTTATTCCTCGAGCCACGCCGGCTTGATTTGAGATGACTACAAAGGTGAAGCCATGCTCTGCAAGCAGCTGCAAGGCGGTCCAACTACTTTCAATCGGTCGGAAGTCCTTGTAGTGGGAAACGTATTTTCCGAGGCCAGCTTTGACGTTGATCACTCCATCTCGGTCAAGGAGGAGTACCCGGCGATAACTAAGAGCGAGCCGCGTCCGCTCTAAACGCTGGGGATCGGATACACTCTAATACGGATGATGGATTACATGAGCCGATACGTCGCCCGCCTGGGTCATCGAATCAATTGCTGCAGGCAAGGATGCCTCCGAACCCGTCAGGGCAGCAAGAATGTGATCTCGCGATACTAGGGAGAATCCAACCTCCACAAATTCCCCTGGGCCGGAGGAGCGATCTTGAAGGTACCGAGCGACGGAACCGTTGGGCCCCATGATGATGTTGCCCTGTTTTTTAGGGCACACAGTCAGGATCATGGCCGCATCGGCAGCGCCTGGCTGCGCCAGCAATGCTTGAAGATCAAAGGCAACGTAGTTATCTGCATACATAAGAAGGAAAGAGGCGTCCAGGAGTGGGGTGGCGGCAAGCAATCGTTCGCCTGTTGACCACGATTCAGGTCGGTGAGAGTAGATGATCTCGATACCGAAACCCTCCCCATCGCCGAAGTGGTCGTGAATCTGCCCGCCTCGATACCCTGTCAAGACGATGACTTGAGTAATTCCCTGGTTTATGACCAGTCGCATGAGGTGGGCCAGAAATGGCTCACCGTTCACGTCGACCATAGGTTTGGGAATGGAGTTAGTTAGAGGTGCCAATCGGCTGCCGCGGCCCCCTGCGAGAATGACGGCTTGTCTCACGCTTGGAATGAACACAGCCCCCTCACCGTCGTCGATTATCAAGTAGAAGCGTTCCTCATGCCATCATCATTCTAATGCCCTCGGGGAGGGGAATCATTGGGGTCCAACCAAAGGCTTGATACATGGCGCCGATGTCTGCCCAAGTGGCGCCGTCACCGATCCTTGTCGAAATACCCCGTAGATTCTGCTCGCCTGCTATCAGCGCTCGTACTAACTCGACCACGTCGGATACTTTCGTCGCTCCCCCTGATCCGATGTTGAAATCTCCAGAAGGACCAGTACATAGGGTTAGGGCGACTAAACCCATGGCTACGTCTTGCACATGAATCAGGTCGATAGCGCTTTGGGTGTCTCGTAGATCCGGTGCCGACCCGGCACGCCACGCCCGTATGGTTGAAGGGATTAGAGACCCTTCTCGCTGCCCGGAACCGTAGGCGTAGAAGATCCTCGCCCACCGAGTCTGAGTTCCGGTTTCTTGCTCCACCGCGCTGAGCAACCGCCTGATGCACAATTTTGATTGTGCAAACATGGAAGTTGGTTTAGCTGGAAAGTGCTCCGACAGCGAACCCTGCAAGCTCCCGTATTCCCAACACGAACCAGCGCCTACGATTCGAGTCACCCCACCTTTTAGGGCCAAGCGAGTCACGCGAGCGCTGCTGGTCACATTTGCGAGGCAGGCATCGGCCGAGTAGTCAGGCAAGCCGGACCAACCCAAATGGAGGAGCACTGAAGGTGCGAATTCCTTAACGCTATGTAGAACATTATTCTCATCAGCCTTTAGAAGGTCGACGGACTGAATTCCCCATCGCTCGACGACTTCTCTGGGCTTGGTCGTGAGCGCCATGACCTCTGCGCCTTCGGCGGTGAGGATCGGCACCACATTCTGCCCAATAAACCCCGTAGCTCCCGTGAGAAGTATTCGGCTTTCAGAGTTGGATGCCATCCCTTGTCCTGTCAAAAGTCGACCAATTTAGGTCGCGTTCGGCTATGACTAGCGGGGCTGCGGGCCATTGAACATTAAATCCTGGGTCATCAAAACGAAACCCTTGTCCATGGTCAGGTGAAAACTGCTCAGCCATGTAATAGTGCAGACTCGTGTCGGGAGACAAAGTCAGCCAAGCGTTGGCGCAACCGCGCGGGACATGCACGCTCGTATGATCTCCAGCATTTAGTTCGACGGATACCCACGCGCAATATGTGGGCGAATCCACTCTGAGGTCAACGATTACATCGTAGATTGACCCGCTCAGACACGTAATCGTCTTTGACTCGATGAACGGGGCCCTTTGAAAGTGGAAGCCCCTCAGCGTTCCCAGATCAGGATTCGTGGAGATTAAGCCGTGTTCAACTCCCGCAGCAATATTGTGCTGCTCAAAACCAGAGCGGTCGAGAATCCGTTCAAGTTGACCGCGGTTGTCACCAAAGACACCGTGTTCAATAATCCAGGCGCCCTTGATTTCCAACTCTCGATACTTCATGAGAATTTAACAACCTCAACGCGAGAAGGAAAGGCGTTGATCAGGTCACCGCTCCATTCCTGTGTTCGTAGGAATTGCTCGATTTCCTCTCGGAAATTAAACGCGAGCAAAAGCACCGCATCGGGGTTCCGTAAAAGCGCCGCGGTGGGAATTTCAATTGGAATTCGAGTCCCGGGGGAGAATAAGCCCTGCTTACGTACGTTTCCATCCGCGATGCTCGCTATATGTCGTGATGAAAGTCCGCATGCGTTGAGCACTGTGGAACTCCTGGCTGAGGCGCCATAGGCGACCACGACTTGGCCGGAATCGACCCTGCTCGTGACTTCAAGAGCAAGTGCCTTTCGATGTTCTGTCACTCTCGAAGCGAATTCTTGCCAAAGCGAACTCGTCCACACACCAGATGCCTCCTCGTCAGCCCACGCCCTCGCCCACCGACTGGTTTGGGCTACTCCCGCTCCGGCAGGTGCGGCAAAAAGTACCCACGACCCACCACTAATTGGGCTTGGTAGAACATCGAACGACACGAGTCCGGCATCTTCGACGATGCAGTTCATGCTGCGTAGCGTGTGATACATCGTGTGCTCGTGATATATCGAGTCGTAGTGCAATTCATGAGCGATAACATCTGCTCGGTGAAATTCGATTACGCATATACCTTTCATGTCCAGTGAAACTGCGAGCGCTTTTACAGCGACTGCTGGATCGGGGACATGTGAGAGAACATTTCGAGCGATCACGACGTCGAAGGGCCCTCGTGCCGCACGCAGGTTTTCGGCGAAAGGAACTTCAAAGTACTCTGGCAAAGTTTCAATGCCCTGATCTGTCGCAATCTCCGCAAGATTCCGTGCTGGGTCAACTCCCAAGACATCAGCTCCGCGAGTCTGCAACTCCCTAAGTAGCGTGCCGTCGTTGCTGGCCATCTCCAAGACACTCACCGCATTGCCTTGTGTCCGATGGAGGATTTGCTCTGCGAGCCAGCGGCAGTGCTCAATGGACGAGACGGAGGTTCCCGTGACCCATAAATAATCACGAAACATAGCAGAGGGTTCAACCGTGACGCTGAGTTGAATTGCAGAGCATGAACGGCAGCGAACCAGTACGAGCGGCGCTACACCCTCTAACTGATCTTGCTGACCCAGCAGAGCATTTGCAAGTGGCTGCTCTCCCAGATCAACCACGTGTTCCAACTCTGATGAAGAGCACAACCTGCAGGCCAATATCGACTGGTAGTCAAAGATAAGATTAGACAAAGCGCAAATCCTCATTAATAGCGCCCTCGGCCTTAAGTTTGTGTAACTGCATAAGCCGTATGCATTTCGGCCCATCGAACATCCCTTGAGTAAAGCCAATCTTTCCCCAATGATCGACGAGTTCTTTTGCACCGGTAGCAAGGTTCCATTCGGGGCGAAAGTAATCCTTGAGATCACGATTGATTCGATCAAAACTGATCTGATAAGTGCGGGAATCATTTCCGTGTTCACCTGTGAATTCAAGCGAACTGCCCGGATTGGCACGTTGAGCTGCATCAGCTAGATTCCGCACGGTGTAATTGCCTCCGACCGGGCCCACATTGAATGCCCGACCATTAAGCACCTCCCCAGGTGCATTAAGGCCCGCCTCGAATGCCTGGCACACATCTTGCACATGAACAACGGGGCGCCATGGCGACCCATCGCTTTTAATAGAAATCATCCCAGTCGTGAAACCTGCACCCACCAGATTGTTGAAAACGATGTCGCACCGTTGGCGAGCGCTTACCCCGAACACTGTTGACGGACGGAAGCTGACAGTCAAGAAGGCCGATGTCGCCATGTCACGAAGAGCTGTCTCGGCGGCCCACTTGGTTTTTGCATAAGCCGTCACCGGCGACTTAAGGCTATCGTCTTCGTCTAACTCGGTGTCAGTCGTCGAGATCCCGTACATGCTCTGCGACGAAGAGTAGATAAATCGGTTCACGCCAGCGTCTTTCGCAAGGTTTGCTAAACGCATAGTGGCGTGAAAATTAATGTCTTCTGTCAATTCTGGTACGAGCGCGCCAAGCGGATCATTAGACAGGCCAGCCAGGTGAATTACAGCGTCAAAGCCAACAACGTCTTCAGGCCTGACATCTCGTAAATCCCTAAAGACCGTGGGTACATCGTCGTATTCTCCTACAGTACAATCACGAAAAAAACCACAGTCCAACCCTACGACCTCATGGCCAAGAGCAGTCAGCCTTGGCGTCAAGACGGAGCCTATGTAGCCCAAGTTTCCAGTGACCAGGACTCTCATCAATAGTCCTCCGGGCTAGTTGAGGCGATCCTGCCGGATCTGAGACATTCCGCAACCATATGACATGCTGCCAGATGCGCATCTTCGACGACCCCATAATCCCCATTCTTGGATTTCACGTGTATGGAGAGGTCAGCTGACTGGTGTACTAAACCGCCATCAAACCCAGTAAGCCCAATCGTGCTCACCGAATTTTCGCGTGCCCATTCCATTGCCTCGACTAGATTTGAAGAGTTCCCCGACGCAGTGATGATGACAAGGACGTCTCCGGGCTGTGCTCCCATTTGCAACTGTCGACTAAAAATCTCTTCGTAGCCGTAATCATTCGAAATAGCGCTTATAACTCCCATATTGGCACAGAGGCTGGTGGCTCTCACCGGCCTACCATCGAGATCGGCACAGCGCAAGAGATCCGTTGCAAAGTGACTGGCCGTCATTGCGCTACCACCATTACCTGCAAGCCAAACCTGTGACCTTCGAGTTCTCGCAGCTGCAATCACTGCACTGAACTCACCAATGAGTGTAGAAGTTAGGGATGCTAGTGCGCTCTGTAGCCTAATCTGATAATCAACAATAGAATCAGCCGTCATGATTTCTCCAATTTAATTGTCACGCGAGCACTCACGAGAATCAATATCGAGACTTGAGGCTTCGCTCGCGGTTGCCCGACCCTAGCCGGACTATACAAGTTGGCTAGAGAAGGCATCACACGTCGGGGCAAATTGTTCGTAAGTTGCGGTAGGCTGACTGGGTGCCTTGTGAGGATCGCCCAATGGTCGGGGTGTGTAGGCATCTTGAGGTTACTGAGTAAAAGTATTTCGATTGGCGTAATCAGTGCGGGGGGGGGGGTGAAAGCCGATGATGCGAAAGGGTTTAAGGATCGCGGGCGTGAGAATGAGTGGTGAAACGGATTGTGGTGGATAAAGTTTTGGATATTGACATGCATAAGAAAGTGAACAGGGGAAATCTCGAAGCCCGACTCGGCGTTGGGCTACCGTGATCCATATGGTGAATGACTTTCAGTTGTCCCAGCGCCGGGCATCCACACTACTTGAGCAACATCGCTCGACGCAGCGCCTGATTTCTACGGTTCCCTCCGATTTTGAATAAACCCTGTGGGCACGGTTGCGTGGACTGGCCGGAGTGAGTCCATGGTTTGGGTATCGGCGGTCGCATGTGCTTCTTTTGAGAGAGGGGTTTGGGTTAATTCATGAGCGAGTGCAACGTTTATGCAGGGATGAGGGCTTACTGGTGAGGGCGAAGAATCGTGAACGTGCATGGACGCCAGAGTTTGCGCCGATGGATAACGGCACCGAAATGACAAGAAATATCGTTGCCGACTGGCGTCGCTTTAGCATCGCCGACATGATCCTTATTGACCCCAGATCACCCTGGCAGAACGCGTACGCGGAGTCTTTCAACGGGAAACCGCATGACGGGCTCCTAGAAATCGAAGTATTCGTCACCCTACTCGAAGAAAAGATCATTGCCAAAGACTACCGATAGTACTATAGTCTGACCTGCCCTCATTCGTCAATGGGATACAAAATAATGCACGAGTTCAAGCAAAACTGGTACCACGACAACCAAGGACTAAAACCGGTCTGGCACGTAAATCGTGGGCAGGTCAACCCCCAAGTCCATCAAATTGATTGATGATTCTGAATCAATTCCCGCCCAATGAGGATTCATTGTTACGATACAAATTCGTGACCACTACTTCATTAAATTTTTGGAGAGAAAAATGCGTGTGCTCGTCCTCGGTGGCACTGGTCAACTTGGTAGGGGCTTTGTCAATCGGCTCACAGACTCAGGCACCGCCTGTCCTACTGAAGGTGGTTTCCAGGGAATCACTGACATGCGATTAGTCCCCCGGAATGTCGACATTACCGATTTACGTGCGTTGCGGGCGGCCGTCGCGGATTACCAACCCGATTGGATCATCAACGCAGCGGCTTACACGCAAGTTGATGCGGCAGAAATTGATCCTTATCAAGCTATAGCCACCAACGCTGGTGGGGCAGCTAATGTGGCGCTCTGCGCTAAAGATTTTGGAGCCAGGGTGATCTACTTTTCGACTGAATCCGTTTTCGATGGCAAATCGGAAGTCCCATACGCCGAGTCCAGCGTATGCAATCCACTCTCCGTTTACTCGATATCCAAACAGGCCGGAGAAGAGTTGACTAGGGAGATATGTGAAAGCAGTTATGTGCTCCGCACATCGTGGCTATATGGGGAATCGACGACAGCAAATTTTCCTGCTCGTCTTCTCGCGAATTTGTCTGCAACCAAAGATCCAGTGCCTGTGGTTACGGATCTAGTAGGTAATCCAACTCCCGTCCCTCTTCTCGTCGAGGCAACATTGAAGTTGATGCAATTCCCGCCGGAATTTGGGATCTACCACGTTTGCACCGGTGGATGGGCGACAAAAAATGAGTGGGCGCGTGCGATAGCGCAATCAAGAGGCTTCTTGCCTGAAAGAATAGTGCCGGCAAAATCAAGTGATTTCCGCACCTTGGCTCAACGTTCCCAAAATGTTGTACTTTCATGCGACAAGTTTTTATCTACTGGTCTTATGGCCTTGCCACACTGGCGGGATTACTACCCTGAAAACTAAGTCACGGATCAATCTTGATCCTGAGAATCCATCTCTTTTTGCGTGCCAAGATCTTTTGGCACGCCTAGTCAGTCTAGGGTTTCGTGAGTTGACGCATGCCGGTTAGCGATCCAATAGTAACGGTTGGTATGGCCACTTACAACGGAGCTAAGTTCCTTGAAAGGTCACTAAGAAGCATCCTAGACAGTTCATATTCCAACATTGAATTGTTAATAGTGGATGACGGTTCAACTGATGACACCGTTGCCATCGCAAAGCGGGCAGGCGACTCTCGAATCAGGATCATCAGCAATCAAACGAATATTGGTCTTGTCAGGACTCGTCAACAAATCATGAACGAAGCTCGAGGGGTTTATCTCGCTTGGCTCGACCAGGACGACATTGCGTATCCAAATCGGATCGCGTCACAGGTTGCTTTCTTAGAGCGGAACGAGAAAGTCGGCGTATGCGGGTCGAGGACTATGCATCGGGTTCATGAGCCGTCAGGGAAGGAATGGTTATTTAAATCTCGTGTCACCCCTGGAGGGCATGCAGATATTCGTGTAAGCATACCTTTTTTCAATCCAATCTCCTTTAATACCGCAACCATGCGAATGTCCTCTTTTCATCAAACTGATTTAACTTTCCGCGAAGAATACGGCAACACCCTCGACTACGATTTGTGGTCTCGCGCTGCCGAGGTAATGGAATTGACAAATATGCAGGAGTACCTTGGTGAGTATCGGGTTCACTCAAGCCAGACTTCACGAGGGCCAGCAGCGGACCGAATGCATCAGGCTGCTTGGGCGGTGCAACGTAATGTACTGGAAAGGAATCTTGAGGTGCCGATTGATTCTGATTCAGATCATGTCCATCGCCGCATGACGCTCGCTGGACGTTTACTCACCTCCGAGTCCGATGCGGTTGAAGCCGGAACTTGGCTACGTTTTTTGGTGGAGAGAAACCGCAGAACCGGCGCCTATCAGGAATGGGAGTTTGAGAGCGCCGTCAGCCGTCAATGGGTGCTTTGCCTTTTGCACGTGAGTCGTGGGGTCGGCATTACGAAAGCGACCAAACTAGCCGGAGCAACTCATTCGATTACCGGACTTCGTACCAAGGACCTGATGTCGGGAGTACGTTCACTCTTGGAAAATCAAGGTTTATACAGAGCCCAGAAGGTTATGAAGGGCGATCACAAATCTCTTTTCATCCGAAATTGAGCTGTGTCAAATATCCTGGATACCCTGTCATTACTTTTGATTTTTGACATGCACCAGTTGGGCCTAGAGGGGACCTATTTTTTGAGCTAGTTTGACATCGGCCACTTTTAGGTCATGGGTTGTGAGAGTTGAGGCATATTTCGCGTGGGTGGAAAATGCCGCGTCGATGCAATGTTCGAATGGGTTTCGTCTCTTGATGTGTCAGTCTCTATCGAGTGTTTTGGCGTAACCCCTTGCGGTGGTTCCATCATCTGGTTCACTAACCGGGGGCAGGTCATGTGTGCAAAATGAATTTATCACCGAATTTTGATATTGACGCTGGAAGGGGCCTAGTTAGTCATCATGGTACGGAGTATACGGTTGCGCCGGTTGGGAAAACTCGATAAGTCGATGGATTGAGTGGGACGATTTGGAATTGCTATTATTAACCGACAGGTGGCCAAATAGCGCTGTCACTGAATTTCTCGATGAGGAGATTCATTATTTGGCCGCAGTTTTCGAGAAAGTTGTCGTTGTTCCCACCCGTCCATATGGGTCAGTGAGACTTCAATTGCCTGTGAATGTTTTTGTTGATTACTCATTAGCGAACCGGTTAACTTCCTTTGGACCATGGAAATGGCCCGCGCCTCGAAAAATGGTCGTAGCTTTCAGGTCGTTAATACCCAAGCGATGTGGCCTCGGTGCAAGTCGAATCAAAAACTGGAGAGATTGGTTGAATGTCAGTTGGCAGAGGGCAAGCCTGATAGGTCGCTCAGATTTCTTATCCGTTAGCAGTTGGGCCAAGAAACGCAAGCGCCCTGACGTTGTTTACACATTCTGGCTAACTAGCAGCAGTGCGGCACTGAAGGCAGCATGGCCGGAGGTACCAATTGTAAGCCGTGTCCACGGTGGTGACTTGTACTCAGAGGTGCATGGTTGGCAATCTATTCCATTTCAGGCAACTAGTGTGCAGGCTTTAAGCCTTTTAGCTTCCGTCTCAGACCATGGAAGGATATATTTGAACCGAAAATTTCCTGCCTCTACAAAAAAAATTGTAACTAGACGGCTGGGGATACCTGACCTGGGAATTCCCGTAAGGTCAAATCGAAAAGCCGACCAAGTCGCTATTCTAAGTGCATCCTCAATAATTCCGGTCAAGCGAGTTGACTTGATCTTGCAAGTCATGCAGACGTTGGTTTCTTCAGGCTTGAATGTTAATTGGACCCACTTAGGTGATGGACCAGGGAGAACTGCCTTAGAACGTGCATTGTCTGTGGATACATCCAATTCGCTGCGTGTTGAACTTCGGGGACACGTGCCGCTTCACGAGGTCCGGCAAGAATTGGTATCAGGTCGATACGATCTCTTTATTAATCTATCGTTATCTGAAGGTGCTCCGGTTTCATTAATGGAAGCACAATGCGTAGGAATACCTGTAGTGGCTACCGACGTTGGTGGAACTTCAGAAGTCATTTCAGAAGCGTTTAATGAACTTGTGTCGTCAAGTGCAAGCCTCATCGAAATTAGCGCGGCTGTGAGAAGGGGAATTAATCGCGATTCAAAAGAATCTACTTGGCGAAGGCAGCACTGGTCCGCCAACTACTATGCGGCAGCAAATTACACTTCTTGGGCGACCGAAATACGCGAAATCGCCCGACTTTCGCGCGTTCGAGACTAATTACGTGGAATGAACAACTGCTGAAAGCTACATGGTTTTAGCTCAGTCTCAAATGATTTTAGAAATTACCTTGATTCATGGTCAGAAAATTAAGCGGTTATCGGATGACTGGATGTCTGCCAGAGGGTTTGTCGAGAAGTAGGTACTTGTTCTCGAGGCGTTTGAGGTCAGTGGGTGTTTAGGCGCCCAGTGGCAACGTAGTTTTCGCGACAAGCTAATTGCTCAATACGTCTTTGGGGGTGTTGAGGAATTTTGGGCTGATGGGGCTGCCGGTGAAGAACCGCCCTGCGGTCCCTCTAGCGGGGCTGCGCATGACTACTTTCGCGCGCCGCGGTTTTCTTGCTGGAGAGGCCGTGTCGCAAGTCAACTAACATAGAACTGAAGGGCAGACCACCAGTAACTTGAACTGAATGGCTTTTTGGGAGTTGGCAATTCCTTAGATTTAGATGTAGCGTCGTATGGATAATGGCCACGGTAAAGCTCCAAAGAACTGAGTTTAGTCTTCGACAACAATTTTGGGACTCGTGAAAAATTGTGAAGATGTAGATCCCCACGCCAGACCAGTAAAGATGGCTAAAAGGTACCACGAGATTGTGGTTGTAAAAGAATCTGTCAGAACGCCAGCTACGAGTAGAGCAACCAGATAGGCCTTGAGGGTAAATGCCCAGATAAATTGGAACGGCAAATGCCTAACGGAGGGCACTCTAAGTGAATTCCTCAAGGGTGTGCGCTTGAGAATGACTAGTATCAAAATGCCAAAAGCGATTGTGCCGACCAGCCCGTACTCTTGTAGCAACCGTATGTAGGCGTTGTGCGGCTCCGAAATTCCAACGAAGTTGTTCGCAGCACTGGATCCCCCCGGTCCCCAGCCAAAAAAGGGGCGCTCCATCACCTGATCTAGATTAGCGCGCCAAATATTCGACCGAGCCTCCGCTGATTCCCAGAGATAACGGGACTGAAAGCGCCAGTAGCCGACGCCTATATCAGCCAAACGTGCGACGATAAACCAAAGTCCAACGAAGAATAAAGCTGAGAGAAGGACAAATTTAGCCCGATATTTAAAGGTGAAAGTGAAGAGTGAAACTCCGATAAAGGCGACGAATGATGCCCGGTCTCCCACGGCGAGGAGGATGGCTGCAATGGAAACTTCAAGCACAATAAATATGATGGGATTGATGCGCTTAGCGAGATACAGAGCCGAGAAGAAGGCGCTCCCTGCGACAAAGTACAGTCCTGAGCTCAGTGAGTTAGGCTCAAAAAGCATACTTGGCCCATAAAAAACGGATGAAAAATCCATCGTAGATGAAGAATAACTTGCAATTTCACCTTGTAACTGCATTGAAAAGGCGTTGAGAGCATTTGCAATAAATCCAAAGCACAAACTTACAAGGACAAAGACATCACCGATAGACCCTGCGCGGTAGCGGAGTACCGCTATCGTAAACACGAATAAGAAGAATTGGAAAAACCTCGCAGCGTATCCGAGTTGAGAAAGCGCAAAAGTACTCGAGGTTGCAAGTGATATAAATGAAATTACGAGTAGCAAAAAGAAAATTCTGAAAAACCACGGGTGCCAGGGACTTTGAAGGACTTGCCTAGAGTTTGCGGCTAAGGCAATTGCTACAAATAATGTAACGAGGAGCCATAGATCTTGAAGGCGAAGTTCTGCACTTCTTCCAACAATCTGGCTGAGAAAAGAAACATTAAAGCGAGGGGAAAACGAAACCATGAGCACCACCAAAGCGAGCAATGATGCGCTCAAATAAGTTGCAGCATCAGTTTGCCTTATCGATATTCCTGCAGATCTAAATCCTCCCATCATCCGATGGTATCTCACTGAACCATGAACAACCTTGCGTTATGAAAGTGTGTAGCTACTTTTCCTGCAGGGGTAAGGCTAAGTCTGAGAAGAGCGAAAGTGGTCAAAGTTGTTTTTTGGTAGCTCCGGAAATGACGTAAAAGAATGATATGTTGACTGATCGAAACGACTGTCGAACCCACTGCTGAAGGTTAGACGCCATGGCTTCATCAATCATTGATGAAAATAGCAGTTCCACCAAATTCACCGCTTCCAGGTCGAAGGCCCCAAAATTCAAAAGTTCTAAGCCCACTTGATTTTAGAATTGAGATGGCCGGCTCTATTAAAGTGTCGTGCAAATCATCAAGGACGATGAGTCCACCAGGGTTTACGAGGCCAAGAGCTTCGCGAGCGCAATCAACTCTCGCCTTGCCATCAATGACAATGACATCAAATCTCCCGTCGTTCACAGCCGCTGTGGAATACAGACTCTCGACACCATCGTGGTACCAATCGCCCGTGCAAGGAATTACTCGCAAATCCACGTTACCTAAACGGGGGATCCTATTCGACCAACTCTCGTTGTCTTCAATGGAAATCAATTGGCCTGCCCGTGATGCGAGCCAAATTGTTGAGCCACCTGATCCGAATTCCAAAACCCTGGAATCCGCTTGGATATAGGTTTCGAGGAAGCCGATGGCCCCATATGTAAGCATTGGCTGAGCTGCTAGAGGTGAAAAGCGTACTTCGTCTTGAAGCCCAAGATGCCAACCTGCGGCCCGCAGAGTTGTAAGCAGTCGAACTGACTCTAGTAGTTCCTTGCGAGACCGGGGAATGGCTTGCCAGCCACTTAGAGCCGCGGTCAATTTACTTTTAGTGCGCACCCGCGGAGTCTAAGGGTAGCGACCCAAGGGTTAGCGTGAAGGTCGATTCAAACTCAAGATTTGGTGTTGGATTTCATTGATCTGCGAAGTCAGGAAAAGAGTGTCGTTCGTTCAGAAGGTGGAGGATATGTGATCAAGACGGCTTTGAACTTACCTTTGAAGACGAAGAGGCTGCCCGCACCTATTCCCAGTGGACCAAATTCACGATCAAGGCTCACACAGTCATCCAAATCAGATGCGCCACCGACTATGGTCACAGGAACACTGACGTGAGCCATGACATCTTGAACTAATTCACGATCAAATCCTTGCATGGTGCCGTCTCGATCAATCGAGTTTACGACAATCTCACCAACTCCTGCCGTTTGGAACGAATTAAGAATTTCCGGGAGATTTGAAGCAACAGATTGAGTCCCATTATGAGTAAAAACCTTGAAAGTTTGATTGGTCCGAGTTACATCAATGACACCCATCACGCTTTGGCTTCCAATTTCTTGAGCAGCAGCAGTGATCAATTCAGGATTCTTAAATCCTTCGCTGCTGATTCCAATTTTTTCGACTCCGATATTGATTAATCGCTCGATTTGGGCCAGGTCTTGGATACCACCGACGTATGCCAGCGGCATTCTGCATTCGGCAGCAAATTTTCGAATAGAGTCAAAATCCGGACCATCACCTTGCATGGTTGCGCCGATATCTGCTATCAGTAGCTCGTCAGCTTCTTTTTCATTGAAGATTCGTATCGCGTTGATTGGGTCACCAACGTATTTATCTTCAGAAAAGCGAGTAGTTTTCACGAGCGATCCATTTCGGAGCAGGAGAACTGGAATAAGGCGTGAACGCAATGTCATATCAATGCAAAATTCTGGAGAAGTTGAAGACCCGACCTGTGGCTCTTTTCGGGATGAAACTGAACACCCCATATGTTTTGCGATTGGACTGCAACTGTGAAAGTACTTCCATATTTAGTTGTCGCAAGAATCGCTCCGGAGTCTTCAGGGGCTACGTAATAGGAATGTAAGAAATAGAATAATGGGTCCTGCAGTTGGTTAAAAAGGGGTGATTCTTGTTGTATGTCAACGCTGTTCCATCCCATATGGGGGACTCTTTCCCTGCTGGCGGGTTGGCTCGTCAATTTATGCGTTTGCCCTGGAATCCATCCCAAACCCCCCTCTATGCCCTCGTCACTCCGAGTGAAGAGCATTTGGAGACCAACGCATACTCCCAAAACATCCACCGCACCAGACTCTGCCAGTTTATTGAGTGGCTCTCGAAGTCCAGAGTCGTTGAGTTTCTGCATGGCGGTGTCGAATGAACCCACCCCGGGCAATATCAATTTGCTGCATTCAGATAGTTGTGTTGGTTCAGAGACCTCAAGAACTGAATGACCAAGAATTCTAAAACAATCGAGGAATGCGTGAACATTCCCTAACCCGTAGTTTATGACGCCAATCACTGTTTGATGGACCCCTCTAGCTTCATTAGTCGCATGACCTTAGCGCCAATATCGATCTCGCGTTTCTGGTTTTTATAGTCCCAATAATATTTTTTTGGGGATGTCAGAAAACCAGAGAGCTCATCGTCAGATATTCCCAGTTTGGTAGCAACATAAGCAAAGTCACGCTGCATCTTAGAATCACTTAAAGTGGGGGAAGTTAGTCGAGTAATTGCCTCAGCTCGGGACATTTGACCACTCAAAATGAGACTTGAGAATTGACAGCGTCTGACGTCAAAATTGAATCGTGTTGGTAACCAATAAGCCTCATAAAAACGAGTGAAATTGGACTCAAAGTGCTTTTGTTGGTACGAACGCCAGCCGTATTCTTTGGAGAGTGTATTGATGGCGGATTCCTGAGAAAATGGGATTTGATCTAGTGGCTTTACTACTTCCACTCCTTTGACATATCTCAACCAGACTTTATGCCTGTAAACGGAACTGAATGGGTAGGTATCTAGGGACCTTGTTCCGAACTGCTTGTGAATATCGTTGATATGTTTCATGTCGGTGCCGTAGTAATAGAAGTCCATTGGGGGTTGAACCGACTCGGTGGCGTAGTTTCCGCCATTTAAAATGTATTTGATCCCATGCGATTCCGCGAATCGGTACAGCGTCGCAACAAATGCGTGGTCCTGAGCTATATCAATATGAGGAACTCCTGCCTTTAACCACGATAACTGGAAATCACGCATCTCATGCCAGTTAATTACTTCGGTGAAGAGTTCCACGTCTAAACCCTCGACGAGAGCATTAATGTTGTGCACAGCAAGTTCTGAATTCCACCCGCCATCAACGTGAAAAACCAAGGGTCGTAATCCAAATTGTTTCACAGCCACATGCAGCAGGTAGGAACTGTCTAAGCCCCCACTTAGACCCAGCAAACAATCAAATTCTTTACCCTCACCAGCCCTGCGAATCTTTTCTGCGGTTGCGCCGAATCGTTCCATTGACAATTCATCGGGTCGCCAAAGCGGCAGTACAAATTTTCGAAAATTGCTACAGCGATTACAGACGCCCTCTTCATCAAATGAAAGACTTGGATCAGATTCATCCATGACACACGATGTGCAGATCTGTTGTGATTGCGCCATATCTCCCTCCCCAAGGTTTCTGGAATCGTAATCCAAGAGACGACCCCCATAGATGATTCTCTTGTTCCTAACTGAGTGATTGGAGCATAGCGGATAACTTGAGATGCTCGAAGTTTGAGTTTTATCCTGGTTGATTGAATTGCAAGGTGCGCTGCGCGAGTAATTTCCAGTCAAGAACTTCGACCCCTACTAGGCGTGCGCTTTCGCGCATTTGCTGACGCAATTCCCCGTCAACAACCAAACTACGAATAGTCTCGGAAAGCGACATCGGGTCGATAGCAAAATCCTTTGAAACAATTATGTTTCCCCAGTTCATATAGGCAGGATCTTGGTCGCCCGAGTCACCTACGACTAAAGGCAGCCCTGCGGCAATCGCCTTCTGCCACATTATCGATTGACTTGCTGGAAATACAGCTATCTCTGAGGCAAGAAGTAAATTCTCAATTTGGTTCGTTGACTGCCAACCCAAAAACCTAACCATATTCCCATTCAAAGGCCCGGCTTCAACGATCAGTTCTTCTAAGCGGCCAGGTATTTGAGTATCACCAACGATAACCAGCTCTATGTTTAGATCCCTTAGTCCGCTGACAGCCTGAATTAGAATCTCAGTGCGCTTTGATGGATCAAGCTTTCCTCCAGTGAAGATAAGAAAAGAATCGTTGGAGAGGTCGAATTGCTTTCTCACTTCGGAGGTGTCCAGATCTGATTTGCGCCTGTTCACCCAATCTAGATCCACTCCTAATGGTAAAAGTTCCATTTCGGAATCTTGAATTCCATAAATATCTTTCAGAAAGCGTGCACCGCCGGGCACAATCGGAAAGATTTTACTCAAGTAGGGGCGTGATTGATCAAGAAACCATTTGCGCCATAGCCCGTGCAAGACTCGGCGCGAGATCCAGTTTCTTCCCGAGTTTGTGTAGTCCGCGTGGTAATCCAAAATCATGCGGCTTTGGGAATTTTCTTTAATGTATTTTGTACATTCCAAAATGTTGAGCATAATGTCATGTACATAAACAAGATCGGGATTTTCTTCTTTGAGAATCTTTGAAATTGATTTATGAGCCCGTATGTACCGTGAAAAATGCCAGCGGTGCTTAAGCCGAATAATTTTTGCCTCCTGATCAAAAGTGATTGACTCAGGAATCATTTTGTTATTGCTACCAGCGTAAAAGTCGAAGATGGATTCGAAGGTTGACGTAACGATTACTACTTCGTGTCCGAGCGATAGGTATTCCCGAACTAGATGGTTCTCCTGCATTTCTGTGGAAGGATGATAAAACTCGCAGAGCATCAGGATCTTCACGGTGCGCTCCGAGATAGTAGGAAATTATCGATATCTCGAACTTTTTGAAAGTGTTCTAAATGCAATGACGAACTACTTGGACTCACTCCGCCTCTACGGGCTGTTGGATTTTGAGCTGAAAGTGTCATTGATTCAGTGACGTGACTGTTGCTGTTCATGTTAAATTCCCCCTCAATACTTTAGCGCTAAAACATTAATCTTAAGCTACCTACACGCGGACTCTAAATTTACCTTTACCGACATATTCTCGGCGAATCGCGAAGTTTCCAGGCGACATAGGACTCCTAAAAGTTGGAACCTAACGATCCTCATCTCAACAAGGTCGTGTCTAGGACCAAAGTGGAACGTAACGGTACCCTGAGTCGGTAGACTTTGAGTGTGGTTTTCGGTAGCGGGTCTATTTCGCCTTACCTCCCACCTCAGCGCCTAGAATTTCTGGAAGAGTTTGTTCAATGCGAGTAGCGATTACGGGACCTGATGGATTCTTGGCTTGGCATGTCCGTTGCGCATTTTGGGCTAGCCAGAGTCAAGACATTGTCCCCATCGGTCGTGCGGAGTTCGAGGACGCTGACCTCATGGATGCGGCATTGATGAGTGTCGACAGCATAATTCACTTGGCCGGTGTAAATCGTGGTTCAGGTGAGGATATTGCGACAATAAACCCAAAGTTGGCTGAGCTGCTTGTTGCAGGATTAGTGCGAGTGGATAGACCAATAACAGTCGTAAATGGGAATAGCATTCATTCGCGAGGAGATTCAGAATTTGGAAAGTCCAAGGCCATATCGGCTTCGATTTTGAGAGATTACTCAGAGGCTAGCGTTACTCCTTTCGTGGATGTTGTCCTACCGAATGTCTTTGGTGAGCACGGGCGGCCTTTTTATAATTCCGTGGTCGCTACTTTTTGCCATCAGCTCGCAATAGGAGAGACCCCGCGCATTGAAGTGGATCGTGAACTTCCATTGGTGCACGCTCAAACGGTTGCAAAGGTTCTCTTGGATGCGGCCGTAAACTCAAGTGAATCAAAGATATTTGTTAAAGGCAGCGTGCTGTCAGTTTCTGAGGTTCTTGCGAAACTGCAGGCAATTAGTGAACCATACTTTGAAGGTCGGCTCCCAGACTTGAGCGATTCATTTACACGGGATCTATTTAATACTTATCGCTCGTATACATTTCCAAGCATGTGGCCAATTTTGCCCGTGAAGCATTCTGATGCTCGGGGGCAATTGGTTGAAGCGGTGAGAGGTGCGGGGGGAGAGACGCAGGTGTTTTTTTCCACGACCAATCCAGGTTTCACTCGTGGGAATCACTTTCATTTGCGTAAGGTGGAGCGATTTTTGGTCCTCAATGGGCAAGCTTCGATTAAGTTGCGACGACTATTTACAGGTGAAGTTATTGAGTTCCACGTCACTGGTGAAACCCCCGCGATAGTGGATATGCCGACACTGTGGACGCACTCAATCACGAATACAGGTGATCAGAACCTATTGACGTTGTTCTATGCCGATGACGAATACAACCCCAGTGACCCGGACACCTACTGGGTGGATGTTTGATGCTGCTATGAAGATCATGACGGTTGTGGGGACTCGACCTGAAATTATCCGACTAGCCGCGGTAATTAATAGGCTGGATTCCACTTCAGGGATTGAACATATTCTTGTTCACACTGGGCAAAATTGGGATCATAAGTTAAACGGGATCTTCTTTGAAGAACTTGGCTTACGAGTACCTGACTACGTGCTTGACGTTGAAACCATGAGTTTAGGAACGACTTTGGGAGACATCATTCGGAAAACTGAAGGTGTGCTCGAAGTTGAGAAGCCGGATGCATTTTTGGTTTTAGGAGACACCAATAGTGCGTTTTCTTTGATTATGGCGAAACGGTTAATGATTCCCACTTACCATATGGAGGCGGGTAACCGGTGCTTCGATGCGAATGTGCCGGAGGAAACAAATCGACGCATTATTGATCACTCCGCGGACTTTAATCTCGCTTATACGGAGCACGCTAGGCGCAACTTACTTTCCGAAGGTCTCGAAGCTCGGCGAGTTGTCGTGACCGGATCACCCCTGCGTGAGGTACTTAATATTTATGGCACTGCAATCGATAGTTCGAGAATTCTCCAGGATCATGGACTTACTCCGGGCCGATATTTCGTGGTCTCGGCTCACAGGCAAGAGAACGTGGACAACCCAGAAAGACTCGAGTGCCTCATGCAGTCATTGAATCTAATTGCAGAGAAGTGGTCCTTTCCCGTACTCGTCTCGACGCACCCACGCACGCGTAAGAGAATTGAGGAGTACTCCATAAAAACTCCCCATGACCTTGTGCAATTTCACGAGCCTTTTGGCTTCCTTGATTACAATAAATTACAATTCGACTCTGCCTGCGTGCTTTCTGATTCCGGCACCATCGCTGAAGAATCATCAATTCTTGGTTTCCCAGCGGTCACTTTGAGGGGAGCGATTGAACGTCCGGAGGCCCTAGACACAGGGTCAATTTTGATGGTGGACGTAGACCCCGAACGTGTGGCTGCTGGCATGCAGCTTGTCATGAATAGAAACGGAAAGATTGAGGTTCCTATTGACTACCAAGTTGCGAATACGAGTGAGCGTGTGGTGAATTTCATTTTATCTACGGCCCCACAACACAAGTTATGGAGTGGGCTGCGTTAACCAATGGAAGAATGTGAATTTGTGGAGCCGCGGGATTCTCGTTCGCTTAACGTTGCTTACATCACGCAATGGTTTTCGCCAGAGCCAATTGGCCCAGCTGTCTGGATTGCTCAATCATTGGAGCAAAACGGCTTTAAAGTGAGAGTCATCACGGCAGTGCCGAATTACCCACAAGGTGCCATCTACCCTGGCTACAGTGTATTTCGTTCCAAAAGGGAGATAATACACGACATTGACGTAATTAGGTCTCCTGTATATCCCAGTCACGATAAGTCAGCCATGCGACGAGCCCTGAATTACATGACTTTTGCCGTCAGTTCAAGTTGGGTGGGTCGAAAGGAACTCAAAAATGCAGACGTGGTGCTCGTCTATGCGTCCCCACAGACGGCTGCCATTCCGGCTTTAATCTATCGCCGATGGAGGGGCAAGCCGTACGTTTTAATCGTCCAAGATCTATGGCCGGAGTCGGTTCTACAGACTGGCTTTCTGAATTCCTCCTTTGCGCGGAAGATCGCTCAACGGTTGTTAGGGGCTTTGGATCGAGTAGTTTGTAGGAATGCAATTCAAATCATTGTGATTGCTCCTGGAATGAAACAGGCTTTGGTGGCTCGCGGGGTGCCCCAAGAAGAAATCACTGTTATGTTCAATTGGGCTGATGAATCAGTTTTGTTCCCACGTGTTCAGACGGGGTACTTACGTAGACAGCTGGAAATTTCCGATGACGACCTCTTGTTTGTTTATGCAGGTAATCATGGGTCAGCCCAGGGGCTAGAAGCCTGGATACATGCAATTCAAGCCGTCGACGACCTCACGGATTTGCATTTCGTATTTATCGGTAATGGCGCCGAGAAACCCAAATTGCAACAGATGGCCCATGCACTCAAGTTAAAGAGAATTTACTTCATGGATCACATGACCACCGAAGAATTCGCGAGACGAGTAGCAGATTGCGATGCACAAATAATCTCTCTCACAGACGCACCACTTTTTCAGATTACGATCCCAGGAAAGGTGCAGTCCAGTATGGCACTTGGCAGTGCCATGATCGCTTCAATAGCTGGCGATGCGGCAGGGATTATCGAGGAGTCAGGTGCGGGAATCTTAGCGAGCCCTTGCAATCAATTAGACATTGAAAATGCTATACGCCAAGGTTATGCCGAAGGACAGGTTGCGCTGAGGAGACGTGGTGAGTTGGGCCGTGAGTATTACCTTGGACATATGAGTTCTGCTATCGGTTCCACTCAATTAGCAGATGTGCTTCGATCATCTGCCGCAACGCGTTTTGAATGAGGTTACCCCTTGGTCCTGAATACCTGTTCCCTTATGCTGGCTTGGTGCAGCCTGTCAATGTAGTAATAGTCGGTGTGGGAGGATCCGGCCGCGAGACCTACTGGTTACTGGAAGATGTCATTCAACAATCGCAGAGTCCCATCGAATGCCAAGGATTCGTGGCATTAGATTCTCCAGATTCAGCGCCACTTGATCGATTGGATGCAGTTTTCCTTGGTGACCCGAAGGATCTAGTGAGCCGCATCCCAAATGCTTCCCGATGGTTTTATTCGCTAGGAATAGGAAACCCGAAGCACCGCCGCCAGATGGACGAAATTCTTTCTCAACAAGGACTGAAACCATTCACCCTTATGCACCCAACGGTTCAAATTGGACCTGATGTGAATATTGGCTCCGGGGCGGTTGTGTGTGCCAATACGGTCATAACGACAAATGTGCGAATTGGGGTTTCAGCACAATTAAACATTGGATGTGTCGTGGGTCATGATGCCAGAATCGG
>Ga0129324_10000318_pt1 | contig 35361 bp, 36 predicted proteins | sample CPBDNA_7_FD_96879 | JGI IMG/M metagenome (GOLD analysis project Ga0129324, IMG submission 96879) | Freshwater to marine salinity gradient microbial communities from Chesapeake Bay, USA - CPBay_Spr_15_0.2_DNA | ecosystem: Environmental > Aquatic > Marine > Coastal | place: USA: Chesapeake Bay...
AAATGAAAAAACAATACTTAAAGGCATTTCCTAAGGGGGAGTTCATCGTATTGATAAGCCCCTTTTACCTTAGAATTACATTTAGAAAAGAGCTGATAAAGCTTTTTAAAGAGCTAAAAATCGCCTATATAATGCCGACTAAGAAAGTAATCAAGAGGTTCGTTCATCCTCGTTATTATTATCGAAATGACTTACACATAAAGCCTGCTGGTCATAAGCTATTGGCCCATTATTTAAAATATGCTGCATTTGGGGCACCACTTCCCGGCGCTACTTTTCTTTCCCATGACCTCTAGAGGGGTAAGTCTGAACTTGTGGCCTTCTTTGCAAACGAAGAGGAGGCGAAAGGTAGAATTGACATATTTTACAGATAAACACTTACCCTCAAGTTTAAGAGCGTGCTCTTTCATCATTTCTAGGTCGAAGATTCTTTTTTTCTTTGGTGTTTCCATGGTAATTCCACTAAATCTGCTCTGTTATGGCCAAAAATTCATTATAGTCTTCTGAAGAGGCAAAGCTTGGATCAGCCTGCATTCTCTCTTTAAAACATTCCATTATCTTCTTCGAATGAGCTTTGAATTTAAATGAAGCCCCTTCAGATACTGATTCAATCACTCGCATACGGAGCTCATCTTGAAAATCAAAATAGAGTTGCTTTGGTGGTTGATTTGAAAATTCTTTTTCTATAAGTTCTATAAAATCAAACCAATCTATTCTTTTATATTTTCTTATGATTATCATTTACATCTTTTTTTAAATCATTGATTTAGTCTTAATCTGCTCAATAATATCTTCAAAAACCTTCAAGATATTCTCTTGATTAAGAGTATCTCCAAAAGAGAAGAGGTCTTTTCCTATAAGTTCTTTTTCTAACACAATTTTAGCTTTCTTGGCCTCGACACCATTGGGACCGTAGGCAAGCTTCTTAACATTAAAGGTAAAGTGTAAGCCTAGCCCACCTTCAATACGCTCAATGAGTAGGTCAAGTCCATCTACAGCACCTAGCTCTGTTGTTTTTGGTGCCGACATTTTCGCTTCTAATTTCTTCAATTTATTTTTAAGTGACTTTAGCTTAAAGCGTTGGAAGTTTTCAAAGAGTTCAAGAATGAGCTCAATTGGTTTCCACGGCTTAATGGAGAGATAGAGGAGGCCACAGTCATAGGGAACAGATGCTGGTCCAGCTTGAAGGGCCAAGGTATGAGTTCCATCTGATATGGCAGTGTTCTTTATTAAAACAAATTTATGCTCAAAGGAGTAGTCTTCTTTTAGCTCTATGTCTTTCCAGGAAAGTTCTTGTAGGAGGGTAAATGCTTTTGGGTCTTTCTTCTTAACCTTTCTTTGATCGGCCATAATTAGTCTTAAAGACCAGTCATTTAGATCAATTGATTTGCCGTGACCTTTTACTTCACCGCTAACCAATATCTCTTCACCTTGTTGCCAAGATTCACCTTGAATCTCTAAAACGATTTCCACTCCAGACACAAAGAAAGTACCACGCATGTTTAGTTTACCTGTGCCTGGGGTTTCTCTTTGTAAACAAAGGCCTTTCCTCTTTGGAATTGAATTTTATTATCATTTGGTTTCAAGCGTTTTTTAAAGTCTAGGTCCTCTGGAAGGGCAACCTTGTGAAGTTTGGTTAGTGCCTTGCCAATGGCCTTACCTAAAAGAGGTGGCACGGCATTTCCAATTTGGCGCCACTGGGCCGATAAGGGTCCCATAAATTCAAAATTATTAGGAAAACTTTGAATCCTGGCGGCTTCCCTTGCTGTTAGGTAACGATTCTCTGTGGGGTGAAAATAACTATGACGATGAGTCATAATTGTAGGTGAGGGGCTTAATCTATCGAGTCTTTGGTATTTAGACTGACGAAAGCGATTCTCTGGAATCTCTTTCCAATTAACCCCAAGCTTTAAGCTCTTTGGAAAATAGGCAAGTTCATCTCTTTCATAACGAATGCCCTTACCTTCGGGAATTCGAGCGAGTCTCTTGCCGTCGAGTTTATTTTTGACTTCAGCAGTTGCAATATCATGGTTGTGTAATTTTCCTGATTTTGTTTTTAGGTCAAAGATGATGTCCCCAACAGTTACCGTTTTCTTCTTAGCATCCTCTTGAGGATCACCATGAGTAAAATCTGGATAGATGGGGGCATCATTAATACGTGTGCCGATAATAATTGTTCGTCTACGCTTTTCAGGCACACCATAGTTATGGGCACTCATTACCTGAACATCGAGGTTGTAACCTAAGCGGTGAAAGCGAGAGAAAATATCTTTGAGAACACCTTCATTCTTCTTAGCGACAAGTCCTGTAACATTTTCCATGACAACAAAATAAGGACGAGTTAAACGCACGATACGGACAAACTCTAGAAAGAGGACATTTCTTTCGTCCTTTGGATCACCATTACCAGCAGTAGAGAATCCTTGGCATGGGGGACCTCCGACAACTGCGTGCACAGGTTTATTTTTTAAGAGTTCATCTAGTTTATTTTTGGTTAACTTTCTAATATCACCGCAATAGACTTCAGCCTTTTTGTGATTCTTAGCGAATGTTTCCATGGCGTACTTGTCGTAATCCACACCTAGTAAGCAGTCCATGCCCGCCATTTCCATGCCGCAGGATAGGCCGCCGGCGCCCGCAAAAACATCGATAAAGTTAAGCTTTTGGTCTTTATTTTTCGCCATGAAGGGTCGTCCTTAATGAGTAGATTCTAATGAGATGTTGTAAGACAATTATCGGTTTGACCGTTATTTATTGTCAACTACTGAATATTATTGTGTTGGGGTTATGCGGCTTTTTTTGAATCTTCGTCTTTATCGTCTAGAGACTGAACCTTTGGCAGGCTTAGGTCCTTTTGGGGGTGATTAAAGACCAGTACACCGTGGTGTCCCAGGCCTGATTGGTCCATATTTTTTAAGGTTAAGGGGCTGTGGACTTGGTCAACACAATTTAGAATAAGCTGGCCAGTTTTAGCACATTGACTTTGATGCACTGTTTTAGTGATATATGGAGTCCAATAAGATGGCTTCTCGGTCATTAGTAACATGGTCTGTTTTTTTTCTTTTAAGCTGTGTAGTAAAGCTTTCGTAAATATTTTCAAACCTTGCTTATCTAAATAGCGCTCAGGACAATCTAAAAAAAGAAAATCAGCTTTTTGCAAGAGACCCTTAACAAGCGCTGCGGTTTTTCTCGTTTGCGAGTCAACTTGATAGGGAAGGTCCTCTACTAGCTCAATTTTCTCGTAGAGTTCAATGAGAAAGGGGTTTCCCATCCGTCCTAGATAGTCTTCCAAAGTAAATTTCTTGGTCGAACTAACGGTAGAGGGAATGGAATCAAGGGATATATTTTCTTTAAGGCTCAATGCCGGTAGTAGTGAGCCCTCACTATCTGTGAAGGAGAACCTTAGAGGCTGAGCGGCCTTTTGCATCTTTAGGAAAGATAGAAAGTTCTTAAGGGCAGAGAGACCTGTATTTGGGCCTTCTTCCTTTTGATCAAATAGAACAATTTCTGGTCTAGGACCAAACTCTTTCGAATTCATACTTTCCTTGTCGGTAGCAATCATTCCATTTTATAGGGAGATTATATGTTTTTTACGCATGGCAAAAAGTGCCGTTGAATAGGACCTGAAAAATTCAGAACATACCGATATAATGAGAGAAAGGAGGAACTTCCATTGGAGCAGAAACAAAAGAAAAAAATTCTAATGGGATTTTCCGGAAGCTTAGACTCTGTTGTTGGAGCCTACCTTTTAAAGAAGCAAGGCCATGAGGTTTATGCCGTAGGGATTAACTTCTTTAGCGAGGATTATGAGACCCTTGCCGATCGTTATAATGAGAAAGGGGAGTTATTGCCTCGAGTTCCTTTTCAAGGTGTTTTCCTTCTTCCTGGACTAGAAAAGGTGAAAAAGTATGCCGAAAACTTAGGCATTCCTTTCTATGCTGTTCAGGCGGCGGACGCTTACCAACACTATGTCACTGATAAAGTTGTTGGTTGCCGAGTTGGGGGCAGAAGCTTTTCACCCAAGGTTATAGCCAGTCGACTTATTATAGAAATTCTTAAAGATAAGGCGAAACAACTTAATGCTGACTTTTTAGGTACTGGTCATTATGCCAAAGTTGTAAAGAACAAGAGTTTAAACTCCATTAATGTTTTCGTAAGCAATGATTTAGAGAATGATCAAAGTTATCTTCTCTCAAGTATTGATCCTGATTCACTTGAGAAAATGATCCTTCCTCTCTCTGATATGAGACGGCCGGAAGTGGTGAAAATTGCAGAGACTTTGAACTTGGATTATTGGGAAAAAACACCTGAAGAAAAAAGTCCCTTAATGCATCGTCCATTATTGGGTGAGTTTGTGGAGGAGCGAATACCTCGCAAAATGTATAAAAGTGGTAATATCATAGATTTTAAAAATGAGAGCATCTTAGGCGATCATGAAGGTCTTCATTTATTTGGTCTTGGCGATAATAATTTAAAAACGAAAACTGGTACCTTCATTGATAAGGACTATCATGTTATAGGTTGTCGTTACTCTGCTGGAATTGTCTATGCTGGTTATCAAGAGGATTTAAAATACGATACTATTGTTTTGATGCATGTTAAATACGCCCAAGGAGCAGACCTAAGTCAGCCTATAGATGTTTACATTAAGAGTCGTGAGCGGGGAGAAAAAATACCTGCAACTCTTTTTCCTTTAAATAATCGTTATGCAGAATTGAAGCTAAAGGAAATGCATAAGGGTCTCATATATCAAGGTGAATTCATTGCTTTTTATAACCGTTCAGGAACAATGGGGCGAGTTGTTGGAGCTGGTGAAGTGAGAACCTGTGGCTATATTGATTTTAAAGACCTAAGAACTTTTCCAAAAAAGCGCGAGGAAATTGAAGCAGATGAAGAGAAACCAAAAGTCGATATTTATAGTTTCAAGTTTTAGCCTTCTATTCTCAATTTGTACTTATGCGATAAAGAAGGACGAAGGGCATTTTAAGAATTTTTCTTTAGGATCTCTGCGAAATCCTCCTAAGAACAAGTTTCAGCTCATTCAAAATATTTCTCAAATCAAAAAAGACGACCTTTTTAAGATGTTGAGAGGGTTTGTGTTCTCTGCCCAGGGGTCAAGGCTTGTGGGATCTTCTGGTCATGAGTTGGCCCGTCAGTTTTTAGAAAAAACAATTCGCGTGCTTGATAGTGAAAAGAAAGGTCTTCTCTACCTTGATAAGTTTAAACCTGATACTGCGACAGCTATAGGATACTATGAAACTTCCTTTCAAGAGAATGTGGCAAAGAATTTTAAAAAAACCACTGAGACTTATGAGTTGGGGCGACGTTTTACAAGTTCAATGGTTGATTTTCTTAAAAAAAATAAAAATGTGGAAGGAAGAAATATCATTTGGGAGAAACGAGGAAGCCTTAGACCCAATGACCTTCTGATCTTAACGGCCCATTACGATACGGTAATCTTTGATGATAAAGAGCACTTAAGTTTAAAAGGGCCAATGCCTGGAGCTGATGATAACGCTTCGGGAGTGGCCACAGCACTCGCCATGATTAAACTTTTCTCTCACATGGATTTACCTATTACCGTTAGAGTCGTCTTTCTGGATTGGGAAGAGTTCGGGTCCTTAGGAAGTAAGGCCTTTGCTACCAAGTACGCCACAGAGATTAAGGAAAAAAACCTCATTGGTTTCATCAACTTGGAGATGCTAGGCCATGACTCCAAAGTGGGTGATAAAGAAAATCATCATGGAAATATGAGGCTCTATATTCAGAGACCAGGAACGCCAAATCATGAGGTTCATAAGGGTTTTGCTCATAAATTATTAGAGAAGGGTAAAAAAGTTGAAAAAGGTATTCGTTTTAAAGTCATCGCAAATTCTCAAAATTTAGAAGGGGATATGAGCTTTTGGCGGCCTTCGTGGCCAGCAGTGAGTTTTAGCCAAAATTGGCAGGATGACCCTAACGTCAAACGTAACCATACTTCTAATGATTTTCCTGAGACCCTAAACTCTCGTACTTTATACTACTCTTACCGCTTCATTGCAGGGGCCATTAGTGGTCTGGCCTATGGTTTTTAGGCTCTATAAGCTTTTTTTAACTCTGAAAGCTTTTCTCTGACTTTTGCCTTAAAGCACAAATATGCTAATAAAGAAGCCATGAATAACAAAACCGTCATTGTGGGAATGAGTGGAGGGGTTGATTCCTCCGTTGCTGCTGCTCTTTTAAAAGAGCAGGGTTATCGCGTGATTGGTCTTTATATGAAGAATTGGGAAGAGCTCGATGAAAATGGCGTCTGCCAGTCTGCTAAAGACTACGAAGATGTCATCAAAGTTTGCGAGGCCCTAGACATACCTTATTATAGTGTCGAGTTTGTGAACGAGTACCGTGACAACGTTTTTAAATATTTTCTATCTGAATATGAGGCCGGTTATACTCCGAATCCCGATATCCTTTGTAATCGTGAAATTAAGTTTAAAGTCTTCTTTGAAAAGGCGATGGAGCTTGGCGCGGATTACTTGGCCACAGGACATTACTGCCAACATATTGAAAGTGGGGAGCGCTCCCTACTAGTAAAAGGTGATGATCCTCGTAAAGATCAAACTTATTTTCTCTATACTATGCAGGAGCGTATTTTAAAAAAGGTGCTCTTCCCCTTGGGTCACTTGGAAAAAACAAAAGTAAGAGAAATTGCTGAAAAGTATAATTTAGCGACAAAGGCCAAAAAAGATTCTACTGGCATATGCTTCATAGGGGAGAGGAACTTTAAAAATTTTCTATCCCAATATATTCAAGTCAAAACCGGTGACTTTGAAAATCTCAGTGGTGAGGTCGTCGGACAGCATGATGGAGCGGCCTACTATACCATTGGTCAAAGAAAGGGCCTGCGTTTAGGTGGTCAAGGCGAACCTTGGTTTGTCGTTGATAAGGATATTGAGCGCAATATCGTGATTGTAGAAAGGGGAGAGCGTCACTCTGCACTTTACGCCGACGAGTTATGGGCCAATGAGCTTTCATTTGTTCAGGGTGATTTTATAGAAGGGCTAGAACTGCCCATGCGTCTCAAGGCAAAAATACGTTACCGCCAACCAGATCAGGACTGTATGTTGATGAGTCTAACTGATGGAGTGGCCCACGTCGTTTTTGATCAACCACAAAGAGCGATTACCATTCGCCAAAGTATCGTCTTCTATCAAGAGCTATCTGGGCAAACTGTTTGTCTTGGTGGGGGAATGATAAGCAAGCGAGGCGTAACCTACTATGAAAGAGAAGCGGCCCTACCTACAGAGGTAGACTCGGGAGTTTCTCCTCACCAGTAGCGAGGATCATTGAGATTTGTCTTTTCAGTGGACTTCTTATTTTTTTCTTCAAAACCCGCACAATCTTTTCCTGATTCAGCTTTTACGATGAGGTTAGGAAAACGTTGAGACCTGAAACCATAGAGGTGACAGCCGCGAGGTTTTTGTGGGTCATAGGTTGAAAAATAGTGACGGCAGCGTAAACAGCTTTTATTCGTACTCATAGTATAATTCTATCAAAAGACCTTTAAAGAGTGATCCTAGGAAAAATTCTCTAGTCCTGGCCGTACAGTGATTTGACGGCCGCCGTAGCATATTGGGACCAATGGAAAAATCAAAACCTTAAGTACTTGAAAGTACGTGTAGAGGCCACAGAGAAGCTGGCAGTATCTTTGCAGATAGAAATGTGGACAACGAGACCCCCTGATTAAAAGGAAAGAAAAAGACCATGAAGGACGGAAATTCACCGCAAGAAAATATTGTTCGCTTCCCAACGGGAGGCCGCCAACGCCAAAAGGTTACCCAGTCAGCAACGGACGATCCCTTAGAGAGCCTTCTCAATGAGTTTGAGGAGATCTCGCGCGAACTTAATGAAGAATCATTTGATCAGTCAAATATGGCCGTTTCAAAGGCCCTTGAGGCCCTACCTGCTGTTACTGCTGATAGATTATTGCCTGAGGATATTCTCGCCCGAGAGTTTTCGAAGGCCATGGAGTTTCAGACGAGAATCAATCTCTTGCATGAGGTTAACAGGCGCATCAAGTTCTATCTCGATGAAGTAGAGCTCTTCATTCCAAAGAATAAAAGCTAAGAATATTGGCCTCAAGTGCCCACTACCTACAATAAATCACTAGACATAACGAGGGGTTGGCCTTAAAAAAGTCAGTACCGAATCATTCTATGCCCGGGTGGTGAAATTGGTAGACACGCACGCTTGAGGGGCGTGTGTCGCAAGACGTGCTGGTTCAAGTCCAGTCCCGGGCACCATCTCTCAGTTCAAATTACCCCATCATTCCTTTGTTCATTGCAAAAGTTATCGGTCACGTACAAATGTACACTCCCTCAACCTTTTTTTAATCACAAAGAAAGCATGGGCCAATTTGAACAGACAGAATAGATTTTGGAAATTGGTTTGTGCCATGAACAGCTTGCTGGTTCACAGAACCGAGGTCGGCCCAGCAGTCCCGGGTACTATCTATTAAAAAGCAAAAACCTACTTTAAAGTTTTTTTAAATAGATTAGTATCCTCATCCTCATCCAAAACAATAGGTTCTGGAGGTAATTCCTTTTTGGAAGGATAGGCTGTCCATTTTAAAATGCTTTCATCAGATTCCACATATTTGGTTCCCTTTTCGCGAATTAAGGCTTTAAAGGATTGGTAACCTTTACCACTTAGAGAAAAAGTGCGCAGGTCCCTTATTGAAAGGGTTGTACCATCAGCAAATGAAAAGCTTAGGTCAATAATCCTTGCTCCTTCACTTAAGTCACCAGGCTTATAGGAGCCTTCAACTTTAGAAGCTTCTTCATGTTTTTGCTCTTTTAATAGTGTCAAATACTCCCTAAGACTCATGACTCCATTTACTAAAGTGTCATCTAAGAGGTTTTTTAGTTCATCGGGATATGTTGTCATATTCAAGGTGTTACTGCTTTCTTGATTGTGAGGTCCCATCGAAGGATTACTGCCCGAAAAGCTAATAGAGGTAATATTCATTTGAACTCCAGTATTCGTTATTTTCTTTAATGTTTTTGAGTTAATTGTGCCCGATAGAAGGATTATTATCAACGAGACCGTTATAAATCTCTTGTATTGCATTGAAATTCTCCTCTTTTTGTAAAACTGGGGTAAATCACTTAAAAATGATTGTAACAAAAATCAAGCGAGTACGTGGTACTTTTTCAAAGACCGCGTCAATTGATTAGAGAGCGATCTTTTATTTTTTTTGTGATGAAAACTCAAAAAGAACTTTGGTACATATTGCGAAAAACATCGTAATAATAGTGCTCATTTTTATTAAGGGGCATACGATGACGCACTTTCTGAAATAGTACCACGTACTTAATTTATAAATTATGAAAAACCTAAAAGAAAAAATAGATGAAGAATTAATTTGCGGAAGATGTTTAATGTTATCTTCTCTTTGCCTTTGCTCCTTAATTCCAAGTCTTAAATTAGATACAAAAATAAGCCTCGTCATCCACCACTTTGAGATGAACAGATCTTCTAATACTGGCAGACTCGCTCTCGAGGCATTAACTAATTCCGAGATGAGAGTTCGTGGCCGAGAAGGGGAGACATTAGATCTTAGTGATCTGCTAACTGATGATTACGAGACCCTTTTGCTATATCCTTCTGAGAATTCAATAGAGCTCTGCTCCGATTATGTAAATAGTATCGATAAGAAAATTCAACTGATCGTCCCTGACGGAAATTGGAGACAGACCCGTAAGGTTTTCACTCGCCAAAAGGAGCTAAGGGATATTAAAAAAGTGATGATCTCTCGAAAACAAAAGGATGCTTATTATATGAGAAATGAGCATTTGGATAATGGCATGGCAACCTTGCAAGCAATAGCAATGGCCTTAGGTGTAATAGAAGGAGAGGAAGTGCAAGAGAAGTTATTAGATCTGTATTACGAAAAAGTGAATAGAACTCGTGAAATACGATCCGTATTTAATCCAAAACTATAGCCGTTATAGTGCTTTGTAGTCTTTTCGAAAACTCAAACAACCATTAAAGTTAGTTAGGAGGCTTCCGCCAGCACCACCATGTCTAACAAAAACTAGGCACCTAATATTTTTTTGTATTATCCTCCCAATTTCATCAAGCAAAGTGGTGAGTCAAACTAAATCAGTTGTTTTAACTCGCTAAAGGCATGCAGTTAACCGATAAGTTTCTGTGAAGTATTTTATAATTAGCATATCGGTTATTTTTAGTGGGTGTACAACTAAGTCTGTATTTAGGTTTCCAGCCTCCGAACAGGCTACTTGCTCCTCACTCCTTCAATCACTATTGGAAATCGATCCAAGGCTTCAAAAAATAACCAAGCAATTACTTGAATCTGCCAAAAAAGAAAAAGATGGAAAACTAATAATTGAAAGCGAGTACCATGAAACTTTGCAAAAACTCTGGCCGCAGCATGAATTAGAATTTATTTTAAATAATCCAGAAGTTTACAGGGAAGCAATAAGTGACTTTCCATTGTTGACAGAGGCGCAGGTAAAAGCCTCTCTTAGATCGAAAGATGTGCCTGAAGAAGTAATAGATTCTATGAGACTAGTAAATATTCTCCATCGAGGATTTGATGGAAAGTTGCATCCAGGTCAACTAATAGTTCATAAGGATGCAGAAAAATCAACGATTGAAATATTCAAGATTCTTGCAGAAGAAAGTGAATTTCCTATGACAAGCATTAGACCAGTTAATTTGTATGATTGGAGTGATGAACTCTCAGTTAAAATGAATAATTCAAGCGGATTTAATTGGCGCCTGGTAGGAGGCTCTGATGAAGTTTCAGATCATGCCTTTGGCTCTGCAATTGACATCAATCCCTATCTAAACCCGTGGGTAAAAGATGGAACAGAAAATGATCGATATAATGTGAATCGTGCCGGTACCCTCACAGCAGATTCGGATATTGTTAAAATATTCAAAGAACATGGTTGGGCATGGGGCGGAGACTGGGAACATTCAAAAGATTGGCAGCACTTTTATCGCCCAGAAATACCCCTGAATAACTTTGGCAAAAGAGAAGTTCCAGAGTGATGTTTGTGTGTGAAATAAGGTTCTAGGTGCTTTTTAGGGATGCGATGTTCCCCGAAAAGTGTCATGGAACCTATGTCTGGCCATCCAATTAAAGCCTTTGAAAAAATGCTTCTTGTGGGACTTTATAGTTAATTTCAAAAAGCATTGAATAAACTTAACTAGTTGCGAGATTCTCGTCACCTCCATCAGTGCTTCTGTCTCATTTCATCGAGGCGATCTTTGTATTTCCAGAGTGCAAAAATCTCAAAAACTATTTTGTGAGCGCAGTAACTTTTGTTTGAGCTGACGGATGTCTTTTCCACCAATGGTGATGTGCCCACTCCCAACCGACAAGAGCCGGATTAATTTCTTTTTAGTAATATAGTAGTTAAAAATGTCGCTAAGGCAGCTAGAACTAAAGTATAGAGCAAGAGGTAGTTTTCAGATGGACTATCTCCTTTCTCAAAAAGACTTCCTATGAAATTATTAGAAAAATGCATTCCGATCGGTGTCCAAATATTACCAAAGACAAAATAGACGATTGATAAAGTATAGCCTGCTAAGAATAGCTCTGTTCCATTTTTCAAGAGGTTAATTTGTGGGTTTAGAAAATGCAAAGCCAGAAAAAGAAGAGCAAAAATAACTGCTACAGCAATTTTTCCATAACTAGAAGCACCCCACTCTAGTGCAATCCCTCGAAACCAAAGCTCCTCCCATATAACTATAGCTAGAGTAACGAGTAGAGAAGTAAGGGTGATGCTTTCATAATTTATGGAAGGGGCATCCCCTGTTATAAGGGACCAAATGAAAGAGGCTCCAACTGGAATTATTCCAATAATGAGACCAACAAAAAAGTAAGGTATTTTCTTTGGAGACCATGCAGATAGAAGCTCATTCATAAAACCACCGTAAAAAGCTATTAGGTAGTTAAATAGTAAAAAAGAGAATAGAAGGAATAGCCAAGATGGGATGTTTATTTTCTTTGCAAAAGAGCCAAACATCATTAGAAGTAGCCCTGCTAAAACCAATAATATGGGAGTAATGTTTTGTATAAGCTTTGCCATAAGGATACTCAGGTGATGGAAGTATTATCTACTTTTAATTACTGCCGCCACCCATATCGCCACCGTTATATATTTCATTTTGAGAATACGCCTGAAAAGCCTTAAGAAGAGCTTGGCTTTCAAGAACGCTACCGTCCATAAGCTGAACGTCTAAAACTTGTGATTGTTCAGACATGTCGAGCATGATCATACCTTCTCCAGCTTTTTGAAATGTGTTGTTCAAAGAAGGAGTAGAGAACATATCTTGAATTGTAATGATATTTTCGTCTCTTAAACGAATATCTGAAATATTATTCATGTCTATAGTAATTAGGCCGCCGCCATCTATTCCTTGGGCCTTCATGAGATTAAGAAGAGTACCGCCACCGCCAACTGCTGGGCCTGCGAAAACAGAAGCGCAAGACAAAGATAGGGCCATTAATGTCGTAGTGATTAAATGTCTCATCAGTGAAGCTCCTCATTGCTTAACTCATTGGTCGATCTTAACTCTTCTCCTGCGACACTAATGACGAAGGGAACAGCAGAGTCTGAATCGGATCGATTTTGAGTAAGTAAATCTGAGGCTTCTTTGTATGCCCTAGAAAGTACTGCCGAAGCTTCTTTGGCCACCTCTGGCTCGACCGATTCTGCGGTCAAGTAAAATACATTTCGGCCACTTTGCCAACCCTTTGGGTTGATATTGTTTGATAGTAATTTTATAGATTGCTGAAGGCCGTTATCCCCTTGAATATAGGTGAAAGTATCGTCACATTTTAGATACTTTCCTTCTTGAATAAGGACTTTTCTGTCGATGAGCTGCTTCACTTTGACTTCAGCGAACTTTCCAGTGGAGATAATAAGGTCATTTGTAACTAGTTTTTCTAAAATATTGGCCTTTTTGACGGCTATCTTACCTAAAGTGTAAACGATCTCATCTACGGTAGAGCCTCTTTCGTTACAGCACATATAGTAAATTTGGTAATCAAACTCATCTTCAAGGAATATTTACTTCTACTATTTTCGCCAAAAAATAATAAACGAAGAAACATTATTGCTCCCTTTCAACTTGTGATGTCGGGACTTTAGTTTGGTATCTCTTCTATCGTGATGTGCTCATCTCATCGATTGTGGCCTTCGGCTCAAGTCTTCTGGGTTTCGTTTCTTGAGTTACCGTTCACATGTTTGCTGCTAGGTTAGATCCTTCTTCACCTTACCCCCGGTACATCTCGACTCTCATCATTAAGCAAATGATCGCATTAGTTCACCGTCCACTTTTTAAATCTAACATAAGTATGTTAAAAAGTTACTGCCAGAAAATATTGTAAGTGACTGAAATGAAATAATTTCTTTCAGTGCTTTTGGTTAGAAGTAAACTTCCTTTCTCTTCATTTTGCTAAACTAAACTTGCAGACCTTGAAATAAAGCAATCTTTTCTTAAAGGTGAGAATCGACAAGCGTCGGGGCCAAACGCTTCATGGAATTAGAAGCAATATACAACGATCTCTTGAGTAACGAAGGCCAAAAGACTCAAGCGGAAGGTTGCAACAGACGAGATGAGAACGTCATTATAGAAACTTGCGTGAACTTATAAATCCTCAAGCACATTAATTGAAAGTGCCCATAAGAGGTCAAAGTGAAGTTTTATTTTTTAATTTGTTACAAGTAAACGCACCGAGTTCGTAATCTTCTCTCCCCCGGTCTTTTAAATTCTACAATAACAACCGAATTAATTTGATCCTCCCCCTCAGATAGAACAAATGCAGGATCGAAGATGATTAAGTCGGGTCTTTGGTTATCATTATTGTCTGCAACTTTTATCGACTTTATAGGAATGTCTGATGCAAGGTAGTGGTGATAAGATAGCTTTTCGTCAATAATCCACAAGTTTTGGTCTTCAAAGGTCAACTCATTGGAGTCCTTACTTAAAGTGAACAAGAGTTGGTGAATTGCTTCTTCTAATAGGTACTGACCGTCTTTTTCCTTTGAGTGTTGTAATCTAAGCTCTAAGAGTGACGTGACCCCCGATGTAAGACTTCAATAAGTTGGGCTGAAAAATCTCCCTGTAGGGAGATTTTTAGAGAGGTAATCAAGAAAAGACTTGGAATCTCCCTACAGGGAGATTTGTGTTGAAGTTGGTCTAAAATGAAGTATAATCTCCCTATAGGGAGATTAATATGCAAGTCAATAGCATCAAAGATCTAGTAGAAAAATTAATCGAAAGAAGGAAGTCATTAGGGATATCTCAATCTGAGTTGGCCCAGTTATGCAATCTTTCTGTAAATGGAATAAGTAAGTTTGAAAGTAATGCTGGAGATAGAGAGGTTAAACTTTCAACTCTTTTTAAGCTTAGTGAAGTTTTAGGCTTTAAGCTTTCATTGGAGTTTGAAGAATGAGTAAACTCAATATTTTCTATGAGGATAAAAAAGTTGGAACACTTTATCGAGACGAAGAGCTTATTTACTCATTTTCATATAGCGAAAGTTGGTTAAATGAGAAAGAAGCGTTTCAACTAAGTCTTGCAATGCCCCTTCGTAAAGAAAGCTTTGGAAATAAAGTTACTCTTTCTTTCTTTGAAAATCTCCTGCCTGAGGGAGAGGCGAGAGATGCTCTTGAGAAAGGTCATGACTTAGAAGGAACTTATGGACTCTTAGAAAACTTTGGCAATGATTGCGCTGGAGCAATAATTATTAGTGCTAATGAAGAGTCACCATTTCAAGTAGGTGAGGAGGATGTTAAATCCAAAATAGAAATGGATGACATATTTAAGGCGATTGAAGAAAAAAGATCAGTTGCTGAGGTCATTGCAAATCTTAATCCTGGTTATTTATCCATTGCTGGGGCCCAAGATAAATTTGTCGCAATCTATGAAAATGGTAATTTTTATCTTCCTCAGAATGGAAGACCAACCACTCACATAGTGAAAGTTCCGATTTATCGCTCAGGTGTAAAAGAGTCTGTATATAACGAATACTATTGTATGCGACTTGCTAAGTTGGTTGGGCTTAATGTTCCGCATTGTGAGGTGTTAGATGATGAAAAGCACCCCCTATTTATTATCGAGAGATATGATAGAAAAATGGGGAAACATGTAAAACGAATTCATCAACAAGACTTCTGCCAGGCCCAAGGTTTTGTTAGTGAAGAGAAGTATGAAGCCAAGGGCGGGCCAAGCCTTAAAGATAATTATAATTTAATCAAGTCGAACGTGATTATTACAAAAAGATCAAAGGCCCTCTTTGAATACCTCGATTGGATTTGTTTTAATATTCTTATCGGAAATAATGATAGTCACTCAAAAAATATATCGTTTCTATTAGTTGACGGGAAGATAGAATTAGCTCCCTTTTATGACCTACTTTGTACTGCTATTTATCCAAAGCTTAAACGAAATTTTTCTTTTAAAATCGGAGATAGGGATGATGCTAGTCGTATTGGAAAGAATCAATTAGAAATGGTTGATAAGGAGCTTGGTCTAAAGGTGGGAACCATGACCGAGCGTGCAAGTGAGATGGGTGAGAAGCTTATGAAAAATAAGGATGATCTTGCTACACAGATTAAGAGAGAGTTTTCAAATGTAAAGATAGCTAAGAGAATTGCAGATCTTATTGGTGATCGTTGTAAAAGTTTAAGCAGGCAAGGCGTATAAGATAGGTTTGTTTGCTTGTAGAATTTAAGAGTTTTGATTATTATAAAATCATCCAAGCGTTACACAAGAGAGTAGTATAACGTTTATCGAAAGAGAGAGCCGTCGTGGCTATTTTGGCTACACTTTGCTTTGTGACCTCAATGAAAACAAAGTGTTATGGGTCTAGCGGCACCTCCACCATGAGATTGATATGTCTTACTATGTAATTGAGACGACTGGAAAGTATCTGCTATTCGCGACTCTGGCTATCCCACATTGAACGGTAAGTTCCATCTAATTCCATCAACGTTTGGTGATTGCCTTGCTCCTCGACTTTACCATCGTTAAGAACGATTATTTCATCTGAATCAGCAATGGTTGAAAGACGATGAGCAATTGTAATCGTCGTGTAGTTTTTGGCGATCTCTTTGAAGGCCGTGAGAATCTCTTTTTCGGTATGAGTATCCAGAGATGAGGTTGCCTCATCAAAAAGTAGAATCTGTGGCCTTTTAAGTAGAGCACGTGCAATGGAAACGCGTTGTTTTTCTCCTCCGGAAAGCTTTAGTCCTCGCTCACCAACTTCGGTGTTGTAACCGTCTGGAAGTTTAATGATAAAATTATGAATCTGAGCTAAGCGGGCCACTTCTTCGATATCAGTCTGTGGAGAGTCGGGGTGTCCGTAGTTAATATTGTAGCCAATAGAATCATTGAACAGGACCGTATCTTGCGGAACTACTCCAATTTGTGAGCGCAGTAACTTTTGTTTGAGCTGACGGATGTCTTTTCCACCAATGGTGATGTGCCCACTACTAACGTCATAAAAACGAAATAATAAACGAGATATCGTAGATTTTCCGGCACCACTAGGGCCGACGATGGCGATATTTTTACCAGCGGAAACTCTAAAGCTAACTCCTTTGAGAATTTCTCGCTCAGGATTGTAAGAGAAATGTACATTTTTAAACTCTATGTCGAGAGCTGTTTCGGGAAGTTTTGTTGCTTTCTTGCTATCTATAATATCAGGGTTTATACGAATCAGTTCAAACATTTTTTCCATATCGACTAAACTATTTTTAACTTCCCGGTATACGAACCCAAGAAATCCAAGTGGAAGATAAAGTTGCAACATGTAGGTATTAACCAAAACAAAGTCACCGATAGTCATTGTTTGATCCACAACTCCTTTACCAGCTTTGATCATGATAATAACCAGACCCGTACATATAATGAATGTTTGCAAAATATTAAGTAAGGATAAACTGAATTGGCTTTGAATGGCGGCCTTCTCGTAGCCAGCAAGAGAATCATCGAATCGGCGATATTCATGCTCTTCATTACCAAAGTATTTAACCGTTTCATAGTTGATCAAACTGTCGATAGCACTGGTACTCGCCTTGGATTCTTTGGCATTCATAGTTTTACGAAATTTTAGTCGCCACTCTGTAACCAAAAGAGTCACCGAAATATAGCAAATGATAGTGACTAAGATGACTAGTGCATAAGTAAAGTCGAAATTATAAACTAATACAGCAGTGACAAGGGCCAATTCAATAAAAGTGGGTAAAATATTGAAAGTAAGAAAGCGAAGAACAAATTGAATTCCTCGGGTTCCTCTTTCAATCACTCTTGAAAGGCCTCCAGTTTGTCGGGATAAGTGAAAGTCAAGAGAGAGATTATGCAGATGTTTAAAAGTTAATAAACTAATAGTTCGTTGTGCATGTTGAACCACTCGTACAAAAATTAGATCTCGAATTTCATTGAAAAGTGTAACTCCCAGCTTTGCCAGGCCATAAGAAATGATAAGAGCGAGTGGCAATACCATTATCTGCTCTTTTACGCTGAAATCATCAATGGTTAACTTTAAGAGGTAGGGAATATAAATGTTGAGGACTTTAGCGGCCGCAAGAAAGAGAAGAGCTAATATAACACGCGTTTTTAGATCAGAGCGTTTTTTCGGCCAAAGGTAGCCTCCCAATTCGCGAATGGTTTTACTGTGTTGAGTTTTTCTCAGATTTTGTTCTGTATCATGACTGGTTGGCCTCATAAAAGTGAAAACTCCTTTAAATCTTTTTCTTCATGGTTGTGCTCACTGTCTGATTGATGGCATCGACTTACCAAAGTAAATAAGGATCGCGTGAGGTAAGGCCAAAGAGAGTGCAAGGCCGCTATTGAAAAAAAACTATTTTTCAGAATCTTTTGAATAGGTATCGACGAACTTTTTAATGTCATCAAAATGCTCAAGAATATACTTTGCTTTAGTAAGACCAAAGCTTACAACGGTGCCAAACTTTTCTAATTCTTGTCCTTGATCATCGACTTTGAAGATTTTAAAAATTTTATTTCCTTTATATTCTTCAACACCAACTTCATGTGGGGCCAGCTCTTTTGTCATTTTTTTTCCTTGGTTTATTTTTAAGTACTTTAATATTTAATAAAAGATACTATTTGTCGTCAAAAATTGTCTTAATTGACTTCTAATTTGCATGACCTATCGCTAGACGGAGGTGCATCAATCACTTATTGTTATAGGCTATGAAAAAAGTAAGCCTATTCTTCTCTCTTATTCCCATCGTCTTCTTAGTGACGCTTTTGATTATCAATGTCGCTATTTTTAAGGATGAGGCCTCTTATGGACCCAATCAAGTAGCGCTATTGCTAGGTGCTTTAGTGGCAGGCTTTATAGGCTTTCTCAAATACGACATAAGGTTCAAAACGATTGAGGAGGGAATCAACACGGCCACCTCCAATGCTCTTTCGGCAATGATTATCCTTATCGTGATTGGGGCCCTTATTGGAACATGGATTCTATCAGGAACAGTTCCAGCTCTCATTTATTACGGACTCAAAATTATCACTCCACAAGTTTTTCTGCCTGTCAGTTGTATTGCCTGCTGTGCTGTCTCTTTGGCGACGGGGAGTTCTTGGTCTACGACAGGAACCATTGGGATCGCTCTCATTGGGATCGGTGAGGCCCTTGGTTTTGATTCGGCCCTTGTTGCGGGTGCCATAATCTCAGGAGCTTATTTTGGAGATAAAATGTCTCCCTTTTCGGATACAACCAACTTAGCGGCGGCGATGGCAGGAACTGAGCTCTTTACTCATATAAAGCATATGATTTATACCTCCGGTCCGGCGATTATTATCTCCCTTATTATCTTTACCATTATTGGACTCACCAATACTCCTATGGCGCTAGAGACATCGAGTATTGAACAGCTCACTTCGGTGTTAGATCAACATTTTAATATTTCTTTCTGGTGCTTTATTCCTCCAGTGGTTGTCCTTCTTTTAGTAAGAAAGAAGATTCCAGCACTTCCTGCTATTACGGTTGGAATTATCTGTGCAGTAATTGTCGCCTGTGTTTTTCAACAAGACTTACTACAGAAAATGATGGCTCAAAATACTCTCATGGATCTCTATCAAGTAATCATCAAGGTCTCTTATAAAGGTTTCCTTATTGAATCGGGTCATCCAATCATTGATAAGCTTCTCAATCGTGGGGGGATGGAAGGAATGTTGACGACGGTTTGGTTGATTTTCTCAGCCATGTTCTTTGGCGGAAGTTTGGAAGCAACGGGCATGCTCCAAGTGATTGCCGACTCTATATTAAAACTTGTTGCGGGAACGGGAAGTTTAATTGGTGCGACTTTAGGAAGCTGTATCTTTTTAAATGCTACGGCCTCTGATCAATATTTAGCGATCGTCATTCCGGGGCGTATGTTTAAAAAGGCATACGACGACTATAATCTAGCTCCTCAGAACCTTTCTCGCGCTCTCGAAGATGCTGGGACGGTCACCTCGGTACTTATTCCTTGGAATAGTGGAGGGGCCTACAATTCAGGAGTCTTAGGTGTGCCCACCTTGTCCTATGCTCCTTACTGTTTCTTTAATATTCTAAGCCCTCTTATCTCGGTATTTCTTGGGGCGATGAATCTTACCATCACAGAAAAAAGACAAAACATTAAGTAGTAAAGTTAAGCGCGCTGTTAAGGTTTTACTTTACAGGAGCAAGGACTAATGTTTTTCTACCTACCCAGTAGGTTTGAAAAAGAAGGAAGGTTATGAGTCTAATAGATCAAATTCTAAGTAATATTAAGAGCAATGGTTTTCCAGCTAAAAAAGTCTCCCTTCCTCTCGAAAAGATGTATGAAGTTGCTGATAATAAGGGCGAAAATCTTAACAGCGTTCTTGAAGAGCTCAAGACTCAAGGTATTGATCACGAAAAAACACTTGATAAAATAATCTTCAAAAGTGCACTCCCTAATCTTGGTCCAGAGGGTTTTGAAAAGGCCCAGGAGATGATGAAGGACATGGGCCCAGAAGAGATGCAGAAACTGCAAGACCAAGTCGCTAATATGTCCGAAGAAGAAAAAGAAAAACTTATGGAGCAGGCCAAGGCCATGGGTCTGTTTTAGTCTTAATGACAAAACACGAAAGTCGGCCAATTAAACAGTTGTCCGGCCTTTTAAAGTTGATCGTTTTTGCTGGCGCAGGCGCCACCTTTTGAAGTCTTTCTCTTTCATTAGTCCGCGCGCAACCACCTCTACTTGATTTGGCGCGAGAGAAAAAACCTTTTTGATCTCCTTATAACCAACACTATCTTCCCAGATCATCTTAATGAGTTGGTCTGTTTGTTTAGGCGTTAGAGTTTTAATGAAGACTTTAAGATCTTTATTCATGATTTGACTCTAACATGATTTAAATAGTGATTACTTAGACAAGTTTAGGTCCTATTCATACATAAGCTTTAATGTCTTTCGATCCAAGTCTGACATCACTTCTAAAGCCCCTGCATTAATCTGTTTGCGTTTGGGGTTTATATAGCAATAGTTCATGACGGATTTGGAGTCATAGGAAAATGGGGACTCAGTTGTAATGTATAGGTTTTCTTTGAGGGGATTCCCTCTATGACTATATCCTTGAACCTGTGTGCACTGACTATCTTTAAAAGCTTCATCTCGAGCATGTTCGTGCCTAAGGCCTGCAATGTGACCAAACTCATGAACGGCGGTAGTTTTATCAAGTTCTGCTAAGTAGACATATGCTTTTTCACCGGTCGTCCCGTAAAATCCCGGCTTCTTTTTAAAGAAACCTCTTCCTCTGTAACTAATGACACCGGCTTCACCAATTGATGCGCGACCAAAGGATTTCTTTTTCCTTCCACCCTGAAGAGAAAAAGGAGAGTTTGTCATTACCACAACATCTGCCTGTACTGGGCTTTTGCAGTATTTAAAACCAAAGAACGAAATGCCCGTTGTTTGCGCTGAAAAGGAATCTTGGATAAAGCGTGTTATTCTACTTTGCTCTTGGAGAGTTAAGGCACCAGGCACAATGTTGTACTTTTTCTTTGCCCTAGTCAGATTTCTAAGCTCAGTATCTTCTAGGTGAGTTCGTTCTTTATAAAAACAGACACTCACATCTAATTTATTCCATAGAACAAGTGGCTCATAAACGGCCGCTTGAATACTAAGGACGCTTAGTAACATTAATATATATTTCATTTGCCTCTCCTTAAAGTCCTGTTTTAACCCTTAACAAGCTGCCCATGGGACAGAAATAGCACGTCATTCTCAAAACTAATAACAAGAGGTAAATCCCAAAGGATCTCAAGAGCTTAAGTAGGCCAATTAAAATGTATTTTATTCAACAATCAAATTTTCATTATTCAGGGGGGGACCCATTTTTAGATGCCTAACTTTCAGAATCACTAGTATTTGTTTAGCTTTCTTGCTCTGTCTTGAAAATTATTCTGTATAACCTAAATCGAGGTCTTGTATTGTCTATCAGCTATAAACATTTTACATCTCAGGTAATTAATTTATGAGAAATGATATAAGTCCCTGATTACTAGGAACTCAACAAGCAAAAGTATTTAAACATGTTTAAGTCATTATTTTTAACATCTCTTATGGTCATCTCAATTTCTGGGCAGGCACAGATTTTCAATTTGGGCCGCTCTCAAGATCAAATATTCTCTCCTGCCCATGGATACGATCTTCCAAAGAAGGTTGGAAAAAAGGCCCAGGCAAAGAGTTACCGACAACAGTATATGGATCAAATGGGAGTTTCTAGCTTCATTGATGAACTTGGAATCACTCAATTTTCAGGAAATGATAATGGACTTGCGCTTATCAAAAAGGGCAATACTGATGAGGGCGCGTTTCTAACAGTGCTTAATCAAAGAAACTATAAAGAAGTTCTTGAATGGAAAAATGGTCCAGAATTTATTGAGGTTTTAAAGAGGTATACATCAAGAAATGGTTGTATTCCTAAGATTACCTCCGTTTCTCATGGCTGGATTTCAGAAGATCGTCCAGGTGAAGGTGATGGCCTCTCTGGTAATAAAGGCACTAACGGAATTTTTGCAACAGAAGGCGACCTTCCTACTGGATTTAAAAAGTTTGGTTCTCGCTCACTTCAAAAAGATATGAAAGAAGCAGTAGATAGTGGTGAGATTCAATTTTGTGGTCGTTGTGTTGTTCAGTTTTATGCTTGTAATATTAGCGCTAAATTCGCGAGCACTTTTGCTGCAGTTTCAGGCTGCCAAGCAGTCGTAGCAACAGGGATGAATTCACCGATATTTCAATCAGATAACCGTAAAGTATATGCTGGTGCTCATTACTGGAAAAGCGATGCTGGTGTATGGGCCGAAAGACATACAGATGCTCAAAGGGCCCGTGGAGAAAGATTAGGTTCTTGGTATCGCGCGACTCCCGTGAAAGATGCTTCTGGTCGGGTTCGCTCATTAGTAGAAGAAAACTTAGGTAAGGAATACATTGCTTTATAGGTTTCTCTTTATAAAATAGCTAAGCGCCTGTAATTATATGATCATTACAGGCTTTTTTTTGTAAAATACTGTCTTTTAAACTGTTTTGAGTAGTTAAGTCCTCGAATACTTATAACGATAAGGTTGTATCGATATAAATGAAGAGGATAGAGTGAAAAAAGAGCTTTCTCAGAATTACAATATTTCCTTATTGGATGATGCCATTACATATAAGAAACTGAAGTTTAACTTCAGGAAGAATAAGGAACAAGATCATACCGAGCTATTGGATCAGAGTGCCGAAAAGTTTCGTTATGAAGAATGTAAAGATGTGTATTGGAATCCGGAGAAATTCTCGCTTCTCTATGGAACTCCTCTTTGGGATAATTCCAGTGCAAGTGAACGAATCCTTTTGAATCAACTCTATTGGGTTGCTTACTATTCCCAAATAATTTCCGCCGAAATCGCTACGATCTACTTCAATCAAACCGCCGCTGCAGGACTTTATGGGATAGAAGACTTTCGCACTGTTTGTGAAACTCTGGACTTTGAATCGATGCAAGAGCGGGCGCATATTAGTGCCTTCAAGAAAATCTCTGAAGATGTAGAGTTCGCCCTATTTGGTAAGCGAATTTTCTCTTTTTCAATGAGACCTTATTATTATGAAACGATGATCTTTCAAAAGACGAATATTCTAAAAAGATTTTGGAAGAGGTTACAGCTGCAAAGTTATGGTCTACTAAGCTCTGGTAATGCTTTCATTGCTTGCCAGTACTTAACTGTACGCGGACTACGTACTCTTAATGGAAAAATTATTCAGCATCAATTAAGTCAGTTTTATAGTGATATGAGTCCAGAGTTGCAAAAAACGGCGCCTGCTCCAAGTGCTGTAAGCTATTTTCACTTTATGGATGAGTCTTACCACTTCAATAGTTCCAATATTATTGGAACAGATATTTTAAAGCTACTAAAAGCGCCAAAGGCCTTTGAACGCTCAATCGCAAAACTTGGTATTCAGGGAACTCTCAAAGATCATTCGAATTTCTCAACCATGGTCAACGGAATCTTCTGGTATGACCCCGCAACATTTCAGGCAGCTTACGATGTTATGAGATCCAAAGTCTTTAACTTCTCCCATAAAGATGCCATTAACATGCTTGAGCAATGTTTTTGTAAAGAAAATGAAGGTATTCATCTTGGCTTTAAAACTCACCAGACCGCCTTAGAGAGCTATAAATCATACCTTGCAGGGATTGATTACCTCGATGAAGACATACGTCTCGGTGGAAAGATGAAAGAGACTTCTATTGAAAAATACTTGTCTCAAAACTCTCTTGAATTTCAGAGATTTAAAAAGAAGGCGGCTTAAATGAGCAAGAAATGTAGTCTTGAAATTATTAATCCAGGGGTAGTTCTTGAAATAAATGAGGACAATGAGTTGAGTAAGGAACTCGATGCTCTCAATAGTCCCATCCTATTTGGATGCCGAACGGGAATTTGTGGAACCTGTCTTCTCACTGTAGAGGAGGGAAGCGAAAACTGTAATACTGCTTCAGCGGATGAATTAGAATTCCTAGAGATTGTATCTGAAGATCCTAAAGCACGATTAGGCTGCTTGCTTAAATGTTATGGATCCGTAAAAGTAAAGTATATCGGGAAATAAGATGTCAGTAAGTTTTAAAGACTATTGGTATGTCGCCTGCGAGTCAAAAGAGCTTAAGAGCGATCAAGTACTGTCGAGAAAAATTCTAGACGAATGGATTGTTCTTTTTCGTGATGAAGAAGGGAGGGCGCGCTCCTTTCAAGACCGCTGTATCCATCGTAATTCACAACTCTCAAAAGGTTGGGTCAAGAATGGTAAGTTGCAATGCTCTTATCATGGTTGGACTTTTCAAGGTGATGGCAAACTCGTTGGTATTCCTTCAGAGGGAAAAGACCAAAAAAAAATAGGAAACCGCTGTGCAACTACTTATTCAGTTGTTGAACAAGAGGGGTTTGTCTTTGTGCGCCTAAATGACAACAAGGATAAACATACAGAGCCTTTTAAATCACCTCAATATGGTAAGAAAAACTTTGAGACAATTAGGCTTTTTAACAAATTTAACAACTCTGTTATTAACTGTGCTGAGAATTATATAGATGTCCCTCATACAGTTTTTGTTCATGATAAAATTTTTAGGGATGCTCTTGATGAAGAGATCAACTGTATTGTTCATCGAAAGAATGGCCATGTTGAGATTGAGTACTTGGGAGAGTCAGATAATCTTGGATGGTTTTCATGGTTTTTAAATCCCAAGAAAGTCCCCATCGTTCATATCGACTCTTACTACGCTCCTAATGTTACGAGTGTGAAGTATATAATTGATCAAAAAGAGTTTTGGATTACGAGTCAGTCAATCCCTATCTCAGAGTATGAAACTTGGGTATGGACAGACCTCACGTATAATTTTGGTAACCCTTTTGTTAATTACCTTGCCCGGCCGATTGTTCGCTATCAAGGTCAAAGTGTTATTGAGCAAGATATTGTTGTTCTAGGTAATCAGGCAGAAGTCATCAAAAAATACGGAGAAAACTTCTCTAATGCAACGGCCGATGTAGTCCATGTTCTTATTGAGTCGCTGTATAATGCCATTAAAGAGGGGAGAGACCCCATGGAGATTGCTGAAAAGAAAGTTGAGGTCAAATTTTGGATTTAAGACTTGTTATTGAACTATCCATCTTTGTACTTCTTGTCTTGTGGCATTTGTCAGATCAAGGGCGCAGGTTGATCTTCCTAAAGAGAAAGTTCGATGAGAATATAATAGATATACTTTCCTTGAGTATTCAAGGGATGTTGATTCCATTTCTTCAATTTATTCTTATTTTTCATGTATTTGAATTAATTATGCCTAGTTGGAAAAACTCTCTCCACCTTAGTGACGTTAGCGGATTTCTTATAAACTTTGTTATTATCGATTTTTTCTATTTCTTAGTTCATCGAAGCATGCACTCCGATCTTCTGTGGGGGTTGCATTTAATTCATCATAGTTCAAAGGAGATGGATGTCATTGTGTCTTCACGCAATAGTGTGTGGACTTCTTTTTTCTTTCCTTATCTTTGGCTAAATAGTCTTTTCCTTTTTCTTTTGGAAAATAAGGTGGGGTTTATTCTTGGGGTCTCAATGACGGCCATGCTGGATTTATGGAGGCATAGTTATCTTACGATGAATCCAACTTCCAATTTGTACAAGGTTGTGTCCCTTATCCTTCATACGCCCATCCATCATTCTTGGCATCATAGCCGCTCAAAGAGTCGAGTTAATTTTGGTGCGAATATTTCCTTATGGGATCGTCTCTTCGGGACCTACTTTCATAGTCAAGAATTTCCGAAAGATCTAGGATTTGAGGTGAAAGGGGATTTGAAAACAAAGCTATTCCATCCTTTTAAATTACGAAAGGAGAATCTGTGAGCCTGAAAAGTAAGATATTTAACCTTTATCCATCTATTCATATTGTCCTTATTTTGGCTTCATTTTATAATTTTGTTAAACATCCAGAGGTCATTAATTTCTTCTCAATTTTCTTCATGATCTATCTTTTTCCTCTACTAACTTTTAGATTACTTGCTTTCTTTCATCCTATAAAAGAAGGCGTGAGCGATATTTTTGGTTCTCAATTTTCTCCTTGGTGGGCAGGACATCAAATACAACTCCTCTTTGTCGCTCTACCTAGGCTTGAGTCTCTTTTGATCTTGGTACCTGGTTTATACTCCATTTGGCTTAGAGGTTGGGGATCAACGATTGGCAAAGGCGTTTATTGGACTCCTGGCGTAACGAATTATGATCGTAATCTTCTTGAGGTTGGAGACAACGTTATCTTTGGAGAGAGGTCTACAAGTGTATGTCATGTGATTTCACCAAAAGATGGAAAGGGATTGCTGAAAATTGTTAAGATTAGAATAGGTAACAACTGCTTTGTCGGCGCCGGTAGTGTTCTAAGTCCTGGAGTTACAATGGATGAGAAAACCTTTGTTAAGGCCGGAGCTCATGTCTATCCCGATACTCATATTTTTAAGGATGGTTACAAAGGAAAAATTGTAACCGATGACTAATATCTATAAGACTATTATTGTAGGTCTCTTTAAACTGTTTTTCAGGCACATTTACAGTGGTTTTAAGACCGAATTGTCTGATCCCAAAAAGGCTCAATTAAAGCTAAGAAAAGAATTGAAAAATATGTACTTACAATCTTCTCGCTATGAAAAGACGAAGGTTACTTTTGAAAATCTAGAAGTTAAAACTTATAACGAATTAATAGATATTTGTCCTATTGAAGATCTCGTTACTCAAAAGATTCGCTGCTTTGAGGAAACCTCAGGTAGCTCTGGCATTAGGAAAAGAATACCTTATACTGATAAATTACTGGGCACATTCAGTTCAATGTTTTGCCTTTGGGCCTTTGATATTTTAGAAAATATTCCTCTAAAGAGTTATAAGTTTTATTTTTCTATTAGTCCTCAGTTTATGGCGTATGAAAATGGGACAGAAGTAGGTTCAAAGAATGGGTTTGAAGACGACAGCGACTATCTTGGTCCTATACTATCCAAATTTATTTCTCCCTTTATTATTGAACTTCGGGGGGCGAAGGGGATTAGAGATTCTGATGAGTTTCTGATGGGCCTTGCCTTAACGCTGGTTTCTGCAAAAGATTTAGAGATAATCTCTATTTGGTCACCGACCTTTCTTATTTCTTTGATTGAATATATTGAGGAACACAAAGATGAATTAAAAAAACATCTCCATAATGGTTACTATAAAGGGCACAGTTTTGAACCACGTGAAATTTCTTCTTTTGATTTAGTTGAACTCTTTCCCTCACTTCGTCTTGTGTCTTGTTGGGGAAGCGCCTCGGCCGAAATTAATTTCAATAAACTAAAAGGCTTCTTTGGTAATCAAGTAATCTTTCAAAAAAAGGGGCTTTTAGCGACAGAGGCCGCGATGACCATGCCTCTTTATAATCATGAAGGTGGCATACCGCTTTTATTGGATGTTTTCTTTGAGTTCTTAACCGAAAATCAGGAGATTAAATATCTGTGGGAAGTAGAGAAAGGGAAAACTTATGAACTTATAATCTCTCAAAAAGGTGGTCTTATACGTTACCCAATGAAGGATAGGGTAAAGGTGGTTGGTTTTGTTAAGAAGACACCTTTGCTAGAATTTATTGGTAGAGGCACTCAGGTGAGCGATCTTGTTGGAGAGAAACTGAATGAAACAGATGTCTTTCGCTGTGTTCAATCTGTTGGTGCTATTGCTCTAATTGCTTCAATGAATGATTTAAAATATTATCTTTTAACGGACCTCGAATTTGATGAATTAAAGGTAGAAGAGGTTGAGAGTCTTTTACGAAATAATCCTCACTATCATAATGCTCGAGAGCTTAGACAACTTAACCCTCTGGAAGTTATAAAAGTAAAAAAACCAATAGATAGTTTACTTCAATATAATACTAAAATACTTGGAATCAACTCAGGTGATATAAAAGACAGCTCTTTAATTTATCGCGAAGGGGATCTCTTTATTAAGATGCTTCATGATCAGATCCAGGCATCTTCTTAGACCAAACTGATGGCGCTAGTTTGTTGATATAGCTTATATATTTAATGATAGGTCCATCCACTTTTAAGAATGCCTCAGTATTAAAGCGGATATTGTCGTATATTTGACCATCTTCACCTTGGAGCATCTTAAATAATGCCTTTGTGAGGTTAAGCTTAAACCAGTTTTTAATGGGACCAAAAAGACCGAGGTCTTTCTTGTTTACATATATGGGACGAACGATGACATTTCCTACTTCACGTTGCGAATAAGAGAAGTACATGTGCAGCTGAGGCATAGGTATGAGGTTGAAGAGTTTAGAGTCCTTCATCATAGTAAGACCTGCGAGGCAACCATCGGCATATTTCATAGAATAGGAATAGCTTTGGCCAAAGATTAGAGAACCGAGTCTTTCTTTTAAGTTTGAATTAGTAAAGTTACCTTGTAATCCAATCTCAATGTGATTAGGGCGTGTATTGACGATATCCACATCCATATTAATATTGATATTATGAACTGTGCTTAAGTGCTGGGGGTCTATGCCATTTATCATCGTGATATGAAAGTGACACTTACGATAAAAGACTTTATCAATTTTATAGCAAATAGATTCGTCATCCAAACCTTCTAATGAAGGAATTTTAAGCAATTCTTCATCGGTTTGTGCTTGGGGATAAATCCAAACGAGTCCATATTTTTCAATCGTTTGATAGGAGTTTAATCTCAGCTTCTTAGGGGGAGCTTCGCCACAGGGAATATCAATACACTTACCTGTAGAATCAAACTTCCAGTGATGAAAGAAACATCGAATATTTTCATCTATAACTTTACCAAGGGTAAGGTCAACACCCATATGTGGGCAGAAGTTATCCAGACAAAATACTTTACCTGTTTCAGCCCGGTAGACGATCAACTTTTGTCCGTTGAGAAGAACTGACTTCTTATCACCCTTTTTGAGAGAATTTGACCTCACTGTAGAATACCAACCCTTAGTCACGACATCCCAGTTGTTAAAGATCTTATGCTTTCGTAATGGTTGAGTGTTCTGGTTGTAGAGTTCGTTCTTTATTTCATTGGATTTCATATAATGTTATTATCGTAATAATAAACCACTTACTTAACCTCTGGTCGCTACATGTCCTTAAAAAATCGACGAATTGATAGAAAAAAGACCATTAATGGACTGACGCCAAAAGAATTTGAAACTTATGAAGACTATTTCTACTATCTCCATTTGAATCAGCATGTGAGGATTATGCATTTAGTGGGGATGGCGGGAGGATTGCTTATTCTTCCTTATGCTCTTTATACATTGGAGTGGTGGACTTTTATTGTCTACTTTGTGTTGTTCTATGGTTTTGGTTATATGAGCCACTGGATTTTTGATGGTATTGTATCGAGAACTGCCTCTGAAGCACCATGGAAGTCTTTTATTTATGCAACAAAGATTAATTTGATTTGTTTAAATCCACGCTATGTTAAGAAACTTGATCGGGATTTTTACAACAAATACCCCTTTGTAAAAGAAGTCTTTGACCGAGAATTAGATTAGAAACAAGCGGCCATCTGTTCGGTGCTAAAGGCCTGTAGGTGGCCGAGATGATCAAGCTCTTCAATGATTCCTTTTGCTCCTGACTTCTTCATTAACCTTTTAAGGACATTAAGTTTATAAACGGTACTTTCATAGGCATTCATTTGCTCAAGGGCCGATATTCTATTTTCTCTACTAAGCTCTAATCCCATTGATTCAAGCCTTGTCATTATGCTGATCGGGCCGACTTGAACCATTTGAAAAAAAGAAGCAAGAGAGCTCATGACAATCTTTCTCTCGTCTTTTGTTAATTCATTTTCTTCAAAGAGAATGACACCTGATCCGTGATGAACAACTTCATCTTCGAGTATAGATTTTAGGTCTGTTTTCAATTCTTGTGTTTGGCACTCATTGGCCATAGATGAGTAGTGGTCTAACCCCCAGCCTTCAAGAAGGATTTGAATCATAAAAACAAGAGACCTCTTAGGCGCCTTCTCAATCATTTGTGAAAGAAAGTTTAGAAAGCAATTATCGGTGATGTCATTATTCAAGGAATTGTCATAGTACTTTTCAATAAGTTTAAAGTGACGGGCCTCATCACCAGTAAAACTACCATAGAGAACTCTTTCATCCATTGTCTCGCTAAGAAGTGTCATCTTGGAACCGTAAGCAATACCAGATTTTTCGATATGATAAGCTTCTTGAATGCGATCCATAGAAAGTTCTTTTAGAAGGAGGTCTTTCTCCTTTGCATTAAGGTTTTTGTACAATTCAATGTTTTCTAGGCCAAAGCTGTGTGCATTCCAATGGGCCTTAGATGAAGGTGCATTTCCGGTTGACTTAAAACGTTTGTTTAGGATTCTATCAAGCTTATGGTTCCTACGATTGTGTATGTCACCAAGTTGAAAGTTAAAATCATATGTTTTCATAGGACATTCTCTTCAAGATGATGCGTTTATAGAGGTTTTTGATTGTTCCCATGAAAAGGTTAAAAGGGAGAAGTTTTCTTAAAAGGTAAAAACTAATTGCATCGCTTCCCACATAAACTCGTGAGGGTGATTTTTTACTTTTCATTATAGTTATTATTTTCTTTGATACATTACTGAGAGGGATTTCTTTTCCATTAGTAAACTTACTCATTAAGTTCTTAAGGTTTTCCTCTTGTACTTTATAGACGTTGTCTTTATCTTCGAGGGATGCCCATGAAATATTACTCATGAAATTTGTCCTGTGTCTTCCTGGACAAATTGTTGTGACGTCAATCCCAAGAGGAGCCAATTCGTAGTGAAGTCCTTCAACAAGTCCTTCTAAAGCATGTTTTGATGCGCTATAGGTTGCTGAAAGTGGCATTCCAACTTGACCTAACATCGAGGAAATATTTATGATTTTCTTATGTTTCGCCGAGCTTTTTCTGATGAAAGGGAGAAACTTTTGAATCATAATAGCTGTTGCGAAGAAGTTGACCTCAAGGTGATCTCGTAATTCCTGCTCTGAGGTCAGTTCAAAAGCCCCGTAGAAACCAAGGCCCGCATTATTGATTAAAATGTCTAATTCACCATTTAGTTCGTCTCTTACATATTGAGCTACATTGTCTCTTTCTTGTTTCTTCGTAATATCTAGAGAAAGGACCTTCAAATTGTCATGATTTAGGGCCTTGAATGCATGATCTCTCGATTCAGCATTTCTCATCGTAATGATAACAAAGTTATTTTTGTCTTCAAGTAAGCGTTTCGCGATATCTTCGCCAAAGCCTGATGAACAACCTGTGACTAATATCTTTATCATATGGATTGACTACCTTTTATGATTCCAAGAACTGAAGTCTTTTGATCTCTCTCTTGGACTTTCTTATTTTTCTTAAACTGTTTCATTATATTCTTATATTGATACTTAAAAGGCATCAGTAGACTCATCTCTGCGATACAGCAGAGCTCATCACCTTTTTGCCAGTTCTTATTTTTAGTAGCAAAGTAACGGATACGCTCGTTACTATTGATCATCTCTTGTGAAATAGGAGCAATACATTCCTTTAAAGAATCTTTCTTCTTATCTTTAAAAGAAATAATCCCAAGGTTCGTTAAATAATCTTTTGGGTATAGGGTGTTGGCAAAGGAATCTAGGATCGATTGATGTTTATCATCGATCTCCTTTTCAAAACGAGGGTAGTGATTTGAGAAATTATTGGCCATAAGTAGGTAGGTCTTAAAGCCTTTAGAGATAAGAAACCAATAGAGTGGTCTAAATGGGTTTTTCAGTTTCTTAAGAAATAAGTATTTTAGAAAAGCAACTCCTAGAGTGCCTTGACCCCAGTACTCTTTTTCAATGATTGTGTCCCCACTGAATACACCGGTGTAATTCTTAAAATTTATTTCAGCAATAGTCGAAAATCCTCGGATCAAGTTATGTTTCTTATCAAAAAGAAGAAAAACAGCATCCTTTTTGGTGAGGTCTTCTTTGAATTGCTCTTCACTTACATTGTTGTAGTAACGACGGAATATTAAAAACATATCTGTTATGTCTTTTTGAGCGATTTCTTTGACCTTTACAGTTTTATAATAAAGTTTGTTGCTCATGTTATTGCTCCGTATTTTCAGTTTCTAGTTTAGTATTTATTTCAGATGAGTGATTGAGTAGTTGATTGATAAAGTTGAGCTGGTTGGCGTCAATTGACTGGGCATCTACTTTCTTGGCATATCCCCAATTACATGTCTCTTGTTTTTCAGCGTGTTGAATAAACTTTATGATAGGGTAGTCTTCTCTGATAGGTGTCTTGAATTTAAAATTAATAGTTTTAAAGACCTCTGTGTCACCTTTAGCAAAGTAGTTACCTACGATTCGTGTTGCCCGCAATATAATGGAGTTGAAGACCTTTCCGAGAATCCCTTTTCTTTTTTTCGTGAGAAGAACTGTCTGACCTTCAGCCTGGCCTTTTTCATTACTGCGAATAGCAAACATTATGTAGAAGTGTAGAAAGTCTGGACCAAGGGTGACTGTTCCAGTCGTCGCATTGTGATAACAAAGGGAATAGGTAAGAGGACCATTATAGAAAAGTCCAATGAAGCGTGTAAGTAGTGAGCTCTCTGGGACCTTCGTAATATTTGAAAACTCGATAGTATTCTGATCGATAACATTTGGAATGAGCTCTAAGTTAACAGGAAGTTTATGAACACTAGAGAAGTGGTGAGCATCGATTGCATTGATCATCATTACATTGGGGTGACACTCTTTAACATACGGTTTTCCAAGCATAGAATCTGTATCAAAGTCCTTTAATTCTGGTGCATAGGGAAGTCCACGTTTAGCCGTTTTTCCGGTCCATATCCAAATAAGACCAAAGCTTTCTTCAATTGGATAGGTTTCTACTTTGGCACTAACGTTTTGGGCATGTTTTCTACAAGGAATGTCATTAAGTTCACCATCAGCGGAATATTTCCAGTGGTGAAAGAAGCAGCGTAGCTCATTTCCTTCTACCTTACCTTCAGCAAGATGGGCGCCCATATGGGGGCAAAAGGCATCAAAGGCGCGAACCTTGTTATCTTTTCCTCTGAAAATGGCCAATTTTTTGCCCATGATTTCAGCGTGCTTTACCTGTCCTCTTTTTAGCTCGTGAGATTGTAAGGCCCAATACCAACCTTCAATAATAGAGTTGGTTTGATTGAAAACTTTTGGGTTTTCTAATGATTTGCTCATTTACTTTCCTCGTCGCTATTTGTGATACCTGTCTACTTTTTAGACACCTAGTGGCCCAAAATACACATTTATTACTCAATTCTTACTAGTTACCTTATTTGTTTAAATACTTTGCAATGGGTGTGCCAAGAACCTAAATTTGCTGTTTTATCTTAGATGGATAGGCCTAGCTAAAATTAAGATTCATTGGCCTAAGACCGATAATATCTAGAATGAAGCGTTGTTTTTTTAGCTACATTTATACGGTTATTTTGTTGTCTATATGAAACCATTACTCTTTTTACGAACTACCTAACTTGTTAAAAATACATTTAATGAAATATGAATCATACTTTAAATGTATTCCAGATTGATAACTTCATCACTTTCCAATCCCTTCTCTAAAAATAAGGGCAGCATAAAAAGGATTTTACTAAATAGAAGGCATAGTCGATAACTATAGGAGACTTATAGGGAATGTACCATTATGAAGATGTTTTTAAGCATAATTTTTAGTTTATTTACTTTGAATATAATTGCAGCATCAAATACTGTTGATCTGGCGTTTGGTGTCGGTTCAATAGACCCAAATCGAGAAACCTTAACGGCAATAAGTATAAAGGCCAATAGGAATTATCAATTAGATTTAGAAAACAAAATATTTAATGGAGATATCATATTGGGAGGTGGGATCAGAGCAACGAACTATCGCTCAGACCTATATCAAACTCAGTCTGATATTAATGAAGTAGTTGAAAGTATAAGTATTACTTCCTTTAATTTATTATTAGAATCGCAAATTAAATGGGAAAAAATCTTTGTTGGTTTTAACATTGATATATTAGGATATTCCTTTCAACGTAGTTCTAGAATTCAAAATACTAATATCGATATAAAAAATGTCTCATTTAACCTATTACGTGGTGGAGAAAATGATAAAGGCACCTTAAATTCACAATTATATATGGGATATCAATTCGATTCAATATACACAAGAGTAGGCCTTTCTCATTCCGCCATTGAGTTTGAAGGGCAGGTCGTCAATTCCACAGTTGATCGTCAAAACTTCGTTGACACCTTCTTCTTAGCTGTAGGTTATCCATTCTAATAAAATTGATTGACTACCAAATTCTGTGGCACTTTTTTAAGATGGCCTGATTCAAACTGTAATTCCTAAAATGTGGTCTTAACTAATCGAAATGAGTAGATTTTCTATACGCTATTCTTGTTATTTTCTATAAAAAATTTATGCAATTCATAATGAGACACCACACACTAGCTAACGGGACTCATGCTCTATGAACTATTCATCTTTGATCAAGGTTGGTCTTAGTTTTGGTCTTAGTTTTACGACCTTCACGGGACATGCCTATACAAAAGCAGAAAGAAAGTCGGCTTTGAATTTCTATACTTCTCTTACGGGTGCATCACCTAGTGCTAGAGAGGTTAATCTGATACTCGAGGCAAAGGATGCAGGTAATCTTGAGTCTATTGCTTATGACATCATTGAATCGAGGAATGGATTTAATAATTTTGGTAGTTTTTATAATATTACGGTAAAAGACTTCGCTACTCCTTGGTCTAGTGAGGAAGGGTCTCTCTTTGAAGAGCTAAATGATATGACAGCAACCGTTATCGGGTATACTCGTGATGAGCTTCCCTTTAATGAAATTCTTTGGAGAGATGGGATTTACAAGGCGACTGGAATTACCTTTAAAGGTGGTCAGCTGCAATACTTTAGAGGTAATAACTTCCCAGCTGGCACTAGTGCAAGCACTGTTTGCTCTGATATTGTTGCATCAGACCTAAGTAATTCAAAATGGCGGGTGTGGTTTGTTGACCCACTTAATCCAAACTCTGCACCAACTGATGTCAATAATACTGATTGTCGCCTAACGAGCTACTCTAAAAGTGAACTCGATCAGGCTTACTTCAACAATTCCCTCTATATTCCAAGTCTTGATAAAGTCATCGCCACAAATAGAGTTAAAGAATCAAACAGTCATTACCAGTCCTTAGAAACTTTGGGGGTAGATTTATCTGACAGAGAAGTCTTTCAAAAAACGACACAACTTGAAAAACTTCACCGAAACAACGAAGCTATCGCCGGTCTTCTCTCTA
>Ga0129324_10000320_pt1 | contig 35331 bp, 37 predicted proteins | sample CPBDNA_7_FD_96879 | JGI IMG/M metagenome (GOLD analysis project Ga0129324, IMG submission 96879) | Freshwater to marine salinity gradient microbial communities from Chesapeake Bay, USA - CPBay_Spr_15_0.2_DNA | ecosystem: Environmental > Aquatic > Marine > Coastal | place: USA: Chesapeake Bay...
CCTATAGAGCCGTGGTAGACCACCACGTTGATAGGCTGGATGTGGAAGCGCAGTAATGCGTGTAGCTGACCAGTACTAATAGCTCAATTGGCTTGATTTATGCACTGAAAAAAATTTTTATGTAATTTTAGAGATAATTGATATTTTATTTTATATAACCCCAGTCTAAACAACTGGGGTTTTTTTTGTTTAACAGTATTTTTTCTATCTTATGTACAAAATTTGTAGATAAAGATTTTTTTTAAATATAATTGTAATTAGTAAAAATATAATGAATAAAAAACTAAATAAATTTATAATTTTTAAAACTTCATCAATAGAAAAAGCAATAATTAGACTTAATAATAATAATCCTACTATTTTATTTGTTGTTGATAAAAACTATAAGCTCATCGGATCAGTGACAGATGGAGATATTAGAAGATATATTTTAAAAGATAGTTCACTAAAAAAAAATATACTACTTATCACAAACAACAAACCAGTAGTCTGTAAGTTTGCAAAAAAAATAAACTCTCAGTATTTTAGAAACTTAATTGTCCAAAGAAATTTAAAAGCAATACCTTTAATTGAAAACAAAAAAATTATTGATATATTATTTGAAGATAATTTTCGTATTCAATCTACACCAGTAATGATAATGGCAGGAGGAAAAGGAAAAAGATTGCTTCCTTTAACTTATAGTGTCCCAAAACCTCTTATTAAGATTCAAAACAAACCAATGTTACAACATTTAATTGAGAATATTTCGATTGAAAATTTTCAAAATATTTTTATTTCAATAAATCATTTTGGAGCGCAAATTAAAAAATTTTTAAAAAAAGTAAAATTTAAAAATTTGAAAATCAATTTTATTGAGGAAAAAATTCCTCTTGGGACCGCAGGTTCAATATATTTTGTGAAAGATAAAATTAAATCAAATTTAATTGTTATAAATGCAGATATTATGACAGATTTAAAATTAGAAAAAATTTTGAATTTTCATGTTGAGTCCAAAAGTGCAATAACCATAGGGTGCTTGGTTTATAACCACGAAGTTCCTTTTGGGGTGATGGGTTTAAAAAATAATAAATTTAGCCATATAGATGAAAAACCAATTATTAAGAAATTAGTTAATTGTGGCATTTATGTAATTAATAAGAAAACTATAAATTTAATAAAAAAGAATGAAAACTTATCTATGGTAGAGTTGATTAAAAAATTAAAAAAACTAAGAAAAAAAATTAGCTTATTTCCAATGTATGAAAATTGGATTGATGTTGGAAACAAGGAAAATTTACATCAAGCAAGAAAGCATTTTAAAAGAAGATGAATTTACCATATATCATAGCTGAGACAGCATGTTCTCATGATGGATCAGTTAATAGGCTAAAAAAAATCATAGATGCTGTAATTAAGGCAAATTTTGATGCTATCCAGATTCAGGTTTGGAGATATCAAAATATGGTTTCGCCTGATCATAAAGATGTTTCTTTATTAAAAAAAATTCAGATTAATTATAAAGAATGGGCAGAAATTATTTCTTATATTAGAAAAAAAAATAATAAATTAGATATCATTGCATGTATTTATGATGAAGAGGCGTTAGATTTTTGTTTGAAAAATAAAATAAAACTTTTTAAAATTCATACAGCTGACTTGGGTAACAAACATTTAATAAAAAAGACATCCAGCTTTGCCAGAAGAATTGATTTATCTATAGGATCGAGTTCAGAAAAAGAGATAAAACAAGCTATATCATGGATTAATAAAAAATGTGATTATTGGTTAATGTATGGATACCAACTATTTCCAACAAACCCTTTAAAACTAAATTTAAAATATGCAAAAAACTTAAGCAAAAAATTTTCTGCTCCCGTAGGTTATCAAGATCACTCTTTTTATGATGAATCAGGATACACAGTGCCTACTACAGCAATAGGTCTGGGAATTGATATTATTGAAAAGCATGTCACTGATAAAAATTCTAGAAATGGGACAGATGGAAGTTCTGCTATTGAAATTAAAGATTACAAAAAATTTATTACTAAATGTAATGAATCTAAAATTTCCTTAGGAGATGGAAATAGAAAAAAGTTTAGCAAGGATGAACTTAAATACAGAAAGTATTCTAAAAAAAAAATATTATATAGATTAGACTTAAAAAAAAATCATAAATTGAAATTTGAGGATCTTATTTTTTTAAGAACAGAAAAAAAAGGAGTTATGTTAAATGAATATCCTAATGTTATTGGAAAAAAATTAAAAAAAGATATTAAAGTTTTTGATACTGTTTATTTTAAAAATTTAAAATGAAAACTGGTTTATTAATTACAGCTAGACTAAAATCGAAAAGATTAAAAAAAAAAATTTTAGAACCCATCAATGGTATCCCTATTATATCTTATTTAGTTCAAAGAATGCAAAAAACATTTTTGAATAATCAAATAGTTATTATTACTAGCAATTCAAACCAAGATAAGCCTTTATTAAAAGTTTCCAATCAACTGAAAATAAAATCTTTTGTAGGAGATCCTATTGATGTTTTGGTGAGAATGTATGATGCTTCAAAAAAATTCAAATTTAAAAACTTTATTAGCTGTACAGCTGATAATCCTTTTGTAGATCCATTTTATGCAAAAAAACTACTAAAATATCATTTAAAAAAAAAAAATGACTTAACTATAATAAAGGGTTTACCATTTGGAACATTTTGTTATGCGATTAACCAAAATGGATTAAGAAAAGTCATAAAATCAAAAAAATCAAAAAATACTGAAATATGGGGACCTTATTTTATGGAAAACAAAAATACAAAAGTAGGAATTTATAATATTAAAAACCCAAAACATATAAATAATTTCGCTAGGTTAACTGTAGATGAAAGAGAAGATTTGGAGTTAGTTAGAAAAATATTGTCTAAGTCAAAAATTCACCAACCTTCACTAACAGAAATTTTAAAAATTTTAAAAAAATTTCCAAAACTCTTAAAAATTAATAAGCACATTGTTCAAAGGTCAGACCCAAAACCTAGCTTTAAGTAGTTAAACTGGTTGTTAATTCAACAATATATGTTATACATTTGGAATACATATGGATAATAAAAATAATATTAAAATTCCGATAGATCATAATTTTCATCTTAATTCAGATGGTGTCATGGATAAGTGGGAGAGTAGAAGATCCCCAGAATATAGACAATACAGACAGGAATGGAAAAATAATCCAAAAAATAATATTTTAAATGGTTTTCCTATTCATCTAGATATTGAGGCAACTAGTGGCTGTAACTTTGAATGCACTATGTGTCCAAGAACCGAAATGATTGCAAATAAAACATATTGGAAAATTGAAAATTTTAATTTTGAAACATATTGTAAAATTATAGATCAAGGTGTTCCTAACGGTTTAAGATCAGTAAAATTTCAATATTTAGGTGAGCCTTTAGTTAACAAAAATCTCGTTAAAATGATTAAATATGCAAAAGATAAAGGTGTAGTTGATGTGATGTTCAACACTAATGCAAGCTTATTGACAGAAAAAAAAGCTATTGAAATAATAAAGTCTGGAGTGGACAAGGTTTTTTTCTCATTTGATTCTCCTTATAGAGAAAAGTTTAATGAAATTAGGAAAAAAGGTGATTACGATCAAGTACTAAAAAATATTCGAAATTTTATGAGAATAAAAAAGGAATTAAAATCTGACACTCCAATTACGCGCGTACAAATGGTTCGCATGCAAGAAAATGATGATGATTGGGAAGATTTCCAAAAATTATTTAAGGGTGTTGTTGATACAATAGCGGGGATTGATTATTTGGATCATGGACAACAAACTTCTATGAAAGAAAAAGCAATAACTGACCGATATAAAAAGAAAAATAATAAAGCATTTTGTTGTCCACAACTTTGGCAGAGAATGTTTGTTCACCCAGACGGTGTAGTTACACCTTGCTGCGTAGATTCAAATAGAGATTTAAAGATGGGCAATATAAACGATAATGATTTAAAGGATATTTGGCATAATAAAAAATATCAAAGATTAAGGAAGCTTCACAGAGAAGGAAAAATGGAAGAGATTCCAACTTGCAATAAGTGTGCTCTAGCATCATACGACTAGTTTACTATTTAGGTAAATTTTTTTACAAGCTTTTTAAATTATAAAAACTTTTTTTAAGAAGATTAGATAATGATTGTTTTTCAAGAATTTTAATAATTTTTTTACTAGCACCACCATTTCCATATGGATTATTAATCATTGGTAGTTTTTTTTGAAACTTCTTTGAAAAAAGATGATCTATTGCATTAAGAATAGAGGTCCATTTTGGTTTACAGTCAATCACACTTTCAGCTTTTAGACGTCCTTTTTGTCGATCTCCAATATTAATTGTACCTTTTTTAAAACTAGGAACCTCTAGCAATCCACTAGAGGAATTGCCAACCACTCCATCTACATGCTTAATACAAGATAGGTAACGAAGTTGCCCTAAGGAAGTATAACATTTTGCTTTATGATTATTTGTACAAAAGTCTTTAATTTTTTTAAATATAATATTGTTATCTGGGTCTGAATTGCTCATAGTAAATATTAAACCTGTATTTTTTAATTTTGAAAGTGCGTAAAGCAATTCATCTATATGCTTTTCACTAGTGTCAGCCTCTAATGTGACAGGATGAAAAGTAATTAATAGATTACGAGGAAAAAATTTAAACTTTAACTGAATTTCTAATTCTTTTTTTGATATTAATTTTAATTTAAAAATATTATCTATTCCTAATCCTCCAACTTTAAATACTTTTTTTGGGCTTTCCCCAAGCTGTATCACTCGATTTTGATATTCTTTTGCAGCAACAAAATGTAAGTGAGACATTTTACTTATAGAATGTCGAATAGCCTCATCTACCATTCCCTCAGTAGATTCCCCTCCATGTAAATGTGAAATAGGGATTTTTGTAATCATAGCAGCTATACAAGCTATAAATATTTCATACCGATCCCCTAATACCAATAACATATCAGGCTTAAGTTGAGCTAGGGCATTAGCAAAACCGTTCATCCCAATTCCCATGGATTTAACCGTAGCTTCAGAGGTGTCAGATTTTAAAGGGATTTTAACCTTGTAATCAATTTTAAAACCATCTGATTCAATAACATTTGCTGTGTGACCAAACTTTGATGATAGATGCATCCCAGTAACAATGGTCTGTAATTTTAACTTAGGAGATTGACGTATTCCTTCCATAACCCACCTTAGCAACCCATATTCAGCTCTTGATCCCGTTACAACACAAACTTTTTTCATATCTTAATCATCTCATCTTTTACAAAATTTTTATTTGCAACCTGACCTATTATTTTATCTAAAAGCATAGGTGAAATTCCATTACCAGGTCGTTTTATAGCAATATTTTCAGATGTAAAAATTTCACCTTTTTTTATATTTTCAGCTGCAACTAATGATTTTCGAATAATCAACTTGTTCTTGAGCTCGCTTGGACTTGGTTTTTTAATTCCATTACCTAGTGCTTTTTCAATATTTCGAATAGAAACTACCATAGATGAAAGCTCCTCAGGTAGCAAACTTGCTTTGTGATCTGGACCCGGTAAATTACGATCTAATGTAAAATGTTTTTCTATAATAGTTGCTCCTAAAGTTACAGCAGCAATTGGAACTTCAATTCCTAAAGTATGATCAGAATAACCAACAGCTACATCAAAAGTATCACGAATAGTACACATGGCTTTTAAATTCACATCTACCATTGGTGTAGGATATTCAGTATTGCAATGTAATATAGTAATATTTTTTCGTAACATACCTGATTTTTCTAGTACTCTTAAAGCATCTTCAATTTCATGGAGTGTTGAGGTTCCTGTAGAGAGAATTAAAGGTTTTCCCATAGCACCTATATGGCGCAAATACTGAAGGTTAGTAATTTCACCAGATGGAATTTTAAAATATTTCAATCCTAATGTTTTAAGATAATCCAAGCTCTGAATATCAAAGCCAGTTGAAAAAAAATCAATTTTTTTTTTTTCACAATGAGCTATCAAAATATCATGCATTTTTTCGGTTAATTCTAACTGTTTTAACATCTCAAATTGTGATTGATCTCTAGAAGTAGCTTGTATCTGGTAGTCTGCTTTAGGTGCAGTTTGCGTTGTAAGACTACTAGCTCTAAAAGTTTGAAATTTTATTAAGTCAGCCCCTGCCTCTGCAGCAACATCAATTAAGCGCTTAGCTAGGTTAAGGTCACCATTATGATTTACTCCTGCTTCTGCAATAATTAGAGTATTCATTTTAGATGATCTCCTACTTTCAGTTTTATATCAGAGGTCCAGTCAACCAATTGAACAAATGAGTCAAGAGTTTTTACCAATAAACCTTTTGAATTTTTTGCTAAGATTGTACCTGGTTTTCCGATATAGTTAAAAGCGTTAGGAAAATAATCAACTTTTTTAACAAGTATTTCTTTATTACCAACATAACAACGAGCACAAGGTCCTGGTGGACAAATTGCACGTACAAAATTAAAAATTTGACGGGATGATTGATACCAATTTAGTTTTTCATCGCCAATTTTTCTTTTACTACAATAAAATCCAAGAGGATCAATACTAGACTGCAGAACTCTTTCTGCAATTCCTTTATAAATATTATCTATCGATTGATTGAGAAGCTCTTCACAACCTGAATATGCTTTTTGCAAAAGTGTGTTATAGTTGTCGTTATCATTAATAGCATAACATTTTTGAAGAATAATATCACCAGTATCAATTCCCTCATCAATGTAATGAACTGTAATCCCAAATTCTGACTCATCATTAATTAGTGCCCAGTTAAGAATATTCCTACCCCTATAAAATGGTAACTTTCCTGCATGACAATTAATTATTCCAAGAGGTGGTGTCTCTATCATTTTTTTTTTAAAAATCTGGTTGAAGGACATCGAAACAAATAAGTCACAACTATACTTTCCAATATCGTTGATAAATTTGTCGTTATTAATATTTGCACTAGTTAAAATTGGAATATTATTTTTTTTTGCTTTAGCTTTTAATATAGAATCTTGATGATCATAACGAACACAAATAAATCCTATTTTTAGATGTGTTTTTAAAAGTAATTTATCTAACACTCCATGTGACCATGGACCATCTGCAAAATAACCTATAATCATTTTTCTAATCCAGCACTACTTGGAATGTTAATAATTTTTTTTACTAATGACTCTGAAACTGGCAAAGGTGCACGGGGACAATCTTTATATGGCTCTAGCTGATGTAGTAATGTCCATGCTGGTCTTGTCATAAAATTAGCATTATTAGTAGCTTCCAAAATAATATCACGTTGGTTTAAAATTCCATCTTCTAAAATAATTGTTTGCATCCAATAATTACTATCACATCTATCAGGTTCTCTTAATAATCTTATCTGAGGAATACTTTTAAATGCTTCCTGGTAACGACTATATAAGCCTCTCTTAGATTTAATAAAATTATTTAATTGTTCTAATTGAGCACAACCAAGTGCAGCATTTAAATTTGGCATACGAAAATTATACCCAATTTCATCATGCACATATTCCCATTTATGAGGTAGCTTCGCTGTAGTAGTCAAGTGTTTAGCTCGGTCTGCTAATTTTTCATCATTTGTTAAAATCGCACCACCACCTCCTGTGGTAATAATCTTATTACCATTAAAACTTAACGTACCAAATTTTCCAAAAGTTCCCGTATGTTTTCCTTGATAATAACTTCCAAGTGATTCAGCTGCATCTTCAACAAGAACTAATTTATAATCATGCGCAACTGCTAATAAACCTTCCAAATCACAAGAATGCCCAAATGTGTGCATGGGTAATAACGCTTTAATTCTCTTGCCAGTTAGGCGATTTCGACAACCACTTGATGTTAGTTCAGTACAATGTTTAAGCCAGCTTCTTAATGCTTTTGCATCAAGACCAAGATTTTTTTCCTCACAATCTACAAAATGGGCTTTCGCACCAAGATAATGTACTGCATTTGCTGTTGCAACAAAAGTTAGCGTCGGCACTAATACTTCGTCTCCTTCAACAACCCCAGATAACTTTAAGGCTATTTGTAAAGCGGCAGTCCCATTAATCACTGTAATTGCACGACGTGCTCCCGTATAATCTGCCAAGTCTTGCTCAAATTTATTAACAAAAGAACCAACTGAAGAAACATAGGTCGAATCTATACATTTTTTGAGATATTGATTTTCTTTACCATCAAAAACAGGTGTATGAAGAGAGTGTTTTTTTCTACCCAATACAGATCTTAAAACTTCTACGATTTTTTGATCAATTGATTTTTTAGTAAGCTCTTCAGTCTGCTTCATTAGAGGTTATAAATATTATCTTTATAGTAACTTAAATTTTTAGGATCTGAAAACCATTTCACAGTTTCTTTTAGTCCTTTCTCAAATCCTTCAGATTGACCATACTCTGGTGACCAACCAAATAGTTTATATGCTTTAGAATTATCCGCCCAAAGTCTTTCAACCTCAGAATTAACTGGTCTCAGTCGAGCTCGCTCGCTGATGATTTTGATATCTGTATTCATAATTTTTGCTATTAATTTAACAGTATCCCCAATTGAAATTTCAAAATTGCTACCAAAATTAACAACCTCTCCACAGCCCACATCACTATTTAATGCAGAAATAAAACCAGCAACAATATCTTTAACATAGTTAAAATCACGGGTGGGGTGTATAGAACCTAATTTAATTTCGTGCTGACCATTTGCAATTTGCATAATAATTGTTGGTATCACAGCACGTGCTGATTGACGTGGTCCATAAGTATTAAAAGGACGAACTGTAACAATTGGTAAATCAAAAGATGAAAAAAAAGAATAAGCTAATTGGTCAGCACCAATTTTGCTTGCTGAGTAAGGTGATTGACCCTGTAGAGGGTGTTTTTCAGTAATAGGCACAAACTGAGCGGTCCCATAAACTTCACTTGTAGAGGTATGAATAATTCTGCGCACATCAACTTCACGTGCTGCCTGCAATATATTAAGTGTACCCTTGATGTTAGTATCCAAATAGGTATTTGGTGAATGATAAGAATAGGGAATCGCAATTAATGCCGCTAGATGCAAAACAGCATCGCATCCCTCCATTGCTTTTTTTACACCATGGCTATCACGAATATCTCCTGAAAAAACTTCAAATTTACCCTTCACATCTTTGGGACAATTATCAAGCCATCCCCATGAATTGAATGAATTATACATAGTAAAAGCTTTAACATCATGACCTAATCGAACGAGAGTTTCTGTTAGGTGAGAACCAATAAAACCGTCAGCACCAGTTATAAGTATTTTATTTTTCATTTTCTTTAAATATTTGAACTAGTTTTTTTGTAAGATTGTTTTCATTAAGAAAATTTGATTTTAAAGCCATACCGAGATATTTTAAATTATCTAATGTATTAATTTTAGGTTCAAAAAATTTAATCATCATTTCTTATTTAGTTCTATAAAACATACTTTCAATAAGTTATAATTAAATGTGTCTATATTAAAGCCTTCACAATATGAAAAGTATTTTTAAATTATTTAACTATAAACTAATATTTAATATTCTTAAAGATAAAGATTTTATAATTTTTTCAGAACAGCTTCATGAATACTTTTTGGAGTATTTTGATAAAAAAAAATGCTTTGTTATAAAAAAAAAAGAAATATATGTTCCAGCATTTTTAAAAATTTTAAACTTTAGAGATATTTTTGATATCCATTTAAATTACTACAGTAAATTAATATCCCTTATTAATCCAAAAATTGTTTTAACTTTTGATAGTTATAACGAACAGTATTATAAACTAAAAAAAAAAATTAACAGAAATATTAAATTTATAGCTTTTCAAAAAACACCAATATTTACAGAGTTCAAATTTTTTAAACAAGATAGGAAATTTAATAGTTGCGATATAATTTTTTCTTTTGGAAATTTATAGACATTAAATATCTTTGAATTTTTAAAAACTTCATGATAAGTGTAATAGATATTTTTTTTTCTCTTCAGACATTTTTTAAGATTTTTTAACTGCGAAATACCTAAACTCGCATTTAAACTTGTCATTCTGTAATTATATCCAATTTCATCATGAACAAAAAAATCATTTTTTTTTGCCTGATTAATCAACAATTTGCTTTTTTTATAGTATTCTTTTGATTTAGTTAAAATTGCTCCATCAGCACCAGTTGTAATAATTTTATTTCCATTAAAAGATAAAATCCCAATGTCACCAATTGTACCTGCATGTTTTCCATTTAAAAAATTTTTTTTAATGATAAAGTGAATGATTATAAAATTATGAGAAAAAAATATCTAAATATTTTAAAAGTCACATTAATTTTGTTCCTATATAACTCACAAGCATTCGCATATCTTGATCCCGGGACTGGTGGTTTTCTAATACAAGTATTGATAGCATTGTTGGCAACAATTACCTTCTACTTTAGAACTTTAATAACGTATATAAAATTATTCTTTCAAAAATTAAGAAAATTTTTTAAAAATAAAAAAACTTAATGACTTTTAAGTCAAAAGCTGAAAATCTTGATGCTATAAGAAAAGATAAGAATTTTAAAAAATATCTTCAAGTTCCAGAATTTTTTTTTTTTAAAAAAAAAGATTTAAAAAAAAATAAATTCAAAATTTATAATTTTATAAAAAAAAAACATTGCATTTTTAGATCATCTTCTCAGAATGAAGACAAGGTAAATATATCAAATGCTGGATTTTATGATTCATTTATTCTAAAAAAAAATTCCTCCAAAAAAATTATTGATGAAAAATTGTTAAAGATTTCCTTAAAACTTAAAAATAATGATTTTATTTTAATTCAAAGATTTATTTTTTCAGTTAATTATTCTGGAGTTATATTTTCCTCTGATTATAGAACAAACTCTCCATATATTTCAATAGAATATGACAAGAGTGGCAAAACAAACTACATAACAAGTGGAAAAAAGCTGGTTGAGTTAAAAACAATAATTTATAAAAAAAATTTTCTTAAAAAAAGAAAATTTTCCACTATTCAGAAAATAGTTTTAAAGCTTGAAAAAAAATTTAATTCAAATCGGATAGATATAGAGTTTGCTGTTAAAGGAAAAACTTTTTATTTATTTCAAATAAGACCACTGCCAAATCCATATAACAAAAGTCAAGAAAATTTAAAATCTTCATTAGTAAATATAGAAAAAAAAATTAAAAAGCTAAAAAAGAAAAAACATGATCTTTATGGCTCAGATACAATTTTTTCAAATATGTCAGATTGGAATCCTGCTGAAATAATTGGAAACAAACCATCTCCCTTAGCAATTAGTTTATATAAAGAAATTATAACAAATACAGTTTGGGCAAAACAAAGATATAACTATGGTTATAAAGATTGCCATCCAAATGTTCTTATGTTTGATTTTTTAGGATCGCCTTATATTGATTTAAGAACAGATTTAAATTCTTTCTTACCAAAAAGCTTAGATGCAGAAATATCAAATAAGACAATCAATTATTGTATAAAAAAGTTAAAAAATAATAAATATTTGCATGATAAAATTGAATTTGAATTAATTGAAACATGTTTTACACCAGATACGTTCTTGAAATTAAATGAATTTTTATCAAAAAAAGATGCAAAAAATTATACCGGACTACTATTAAATCTAACAAATAATATTGTTTTACAAAAAAAACTTAATCACGATTTGCAACAAATTCGTGATTTTGAAATTGATTTAGTAAATATTAAGAATACCAACTACAGTAGTATTGAAAAAATATTTAAATATATTTATTTACTTAAAAACAAGGGAGCATTGGCATTTGCAGGCATAGCAAGATGTGCATTTATTTCAAAATCGATATTAGATTATTTACATAAAAAAACATTAATAACAGATAAAAATTATTCTAATTTCTTTAAGTCACTTGATACAATCTCCAATAAGTTAAATTCAGATTTATATTTTCTTACAAAAAAAAATATAACGAAAAAGGATTTTTTAAAAAAATATGGCCATATAAGGCCATCAATGTACGATATTAATGCTAAAAATTATAGCGAGGGGTTTGATCAGTATTTCGACTTAAAAGTTATCAAAGAGACAAAAAAATATGAAAACTACGAAATTAAATTAGCTATAAGTGAAAAAGAATTTAAATCGCTAGGTTATAAATTCTCTAGATCAGATTTTTTAGAATTTTGTAAACTATCAATAGCAAATAGAGAAAATTCTAAGAACTCATTTTCAAAGGGAATAAATTTAATATTTAATGAGTTAAAAAAACTAAGCAAGGAGCTTAATATTAATCAAAAAAATTTATCATTGATAGATATAGACTTAATACTAAACTCTCACTCTAAATTAAAATCTATTAAATTAGCAAAAGAAATAAAAGATAACATATTTGATAATAAGCAAAATGTTGAGATATTAAATAATTTGAATCTTCCAGACATTATAATAAATTCTGATGATGTATATAATTTTGATAGCTTAGTTATTAAAGAAAATTTTGTAACTGAAAAAATGATTAATGGTAATTTACTACATCTAAACAATCCAAAAAGTTTTAAGAAAATTTTAAAAAATAAAATTGTTTTAATTGAAAGTGCAGACCCTGGATTCGATTTTATATTTAGCAGAAACATAAAAGGATTTATAACTGCTTTTGGTGGTGCAAATTCTCATATGTCAATTAGAGCATTAGAACAAGATATTCCTGCTGTAATAGGAGTAGGGATAGATAAATTTAATAAACTTAAAAATTCTAAAAAAATAACTATCGATTGTAAAAATAAAAAAATTTTTAACTAAATGAAAAAAAATATACTTTTAGCTCCTTATTTTTTATTTAATAAAAATAATGAACAATTTTATTCATTTAGTGATAATTGGATTAGATACATAAAAAAATTAAATTTTAACATTAACTTATATTCTGAAAATATGGATTATGATAAAAATGATGCTTTAATTTTACCCGGTTCAGGAGATATATTTAAAATTAGTAAAATTAATATAGAGAAAAATAGAGAAAAAATTGAAAAGCAATTGATCAGGTATTTCATTAAAAAAAAAAAACCAATACTTACAATTTGTAGAGGATCTTTATTTATTGCAAGTATCAATGGGTCTAAAATTATTAAAATAAAAAATCATGTTAAACAAAATCATATTGTTATGTGTAATAATAAATTAATAAACACAAATTCGTTTCATAATTATCAGATCAAAAATAAGCCAAATAATTTTGATGTGCTAGGAATTTCAAAGGATAAAAATCTTGAAATATTATATAATAATTCCAAAAAAATTCTTAGCCTGATGTTTCACCCAGAAAGGAAAAATAAATCTCAATCTTTTATTGATAATATGTTAAGATGTTTCATTAATGGAAATATCAATTTTAGCAGCTGGCAAAAGTTCTAGGTTTGATAAAAAGTTAATAAGTCACAAATGTCTTCTCAAAATAAAAAATAAGTCTCTGGTTGAAAAAATTATTGAAGACTCAAGATCAAAAGGTATTCATAAAGTATCCATAATAGTAGGTTATAAGAGACAAAAATTAATAAAGGCAATAAATGATAAAAAAGTAAAATACATTTATAATAGATACTATGCCTCTAAAGATATGTTATATTCGTTTTACTTAGCTTTATTAAATCAAACAGATGATTTAATATTATCTTATTCAGATATATTTTATTCAAAAGATATTTTTTCAAGATTAAAGAAAATAAAACATAAAGACAAAATAGTCTTACCTGTTTTGAAAAATTGGGAACAAATTTGGAAATTTAGAAAAAAAAACATTTATAAAGATTGTGAGACCTTAATTTTTGATAAAGAAAAGAATCTTATTGAAATTGGAAAAAAAACAAGAAATAAAAAAAAAATCATGTCTCAGTATATGGGCATAATTTATATTCCGTTTAAATATAAAAATTTACTAATTTATGAAATAAAAAAAATAAAAAATAATAAATTACACATAACTAATTTTTTAAATAAAATAATTAAAAAATATTATAATGTTAAAATCATAGAAACCAAAGATCTATGGTATGAATTTGATGATGTGAGCGACTATGAGTCTTTTTTTCAAAGACCTTAAAATTTTCATATTGTATTTTCTATTTAATGAAACATATGATAGAGTTTTTTTTATAGAAAAAAAAAATTATTTAAAAGATTTTAATATTTTTTTAAAAAATCAAAACTTAAATAATAAAAAAATAATTATTATTTCATTTGAGGATTTAGACCAGATAATTCTTTTTAATATTAATGTAAAAGTTATAAAACATAAATTTATTCAGAGCTTAATATTTCAAACATTAAATTCTAAACACATTTATGCTTCAACACCAGATTTGGATTATTCAATATTTGTTAGAAATAAAAAAAAAAGTTCAAAATATTTTTATATCCAGCATAGTCCTGTAGGATTGTTAAATGCATATAAAGATCATGCTTTTATAAATTTTGATTTGATATTTTGTAATAATGTATTTCAAAAAAAAGATTTAATAAAAATTAACAATTTTTTTGGAAAAAAAATAAAATCTTGGAAACAAAAAATCCTAATTGAAAAAATTAATATCAAAAATAATATAAAAAAAAAAATTTTAATCGCACCTACTTGGTCAACAAATTTTTATGATGAACAAATTATTCAACATTTAAATAAACTAAATAATAATTTTGATGTAACATTTAGACCTCACTTCATGTCTTTGAAAAATAATAAGTTTTTAGAAAATTCCCTAAATAAAAATTTTAACTTAGATCAATCTACCCAATTTAATTTACTGGATTATGACTTATTAATATCAGACTGGTCAGGAATATATTTAGAATATTTGATTCACCTAAGAAAAAAGCCAATTTTAATTAACACCAATGAAAAAATAAGAAACAAGACTATAAAGACCGAATTAAGTATTGAAAAAAAATTGAGAAAGGAATTTTCATATCAATTAAATCTAACAGAGTTAAATAAAATTGAACAAACAGTTTTGTTAGCCACAGAGGACAAAAATATAGTTAGTTTAAATAGTCTAAGAAACATATTTTATATTTAATTTAAAAAAATCAAAAACTTGAGTACCACTTTTAAAATTTTTTGTTAAAAGCCTATTAAAAATTAAAAAATATTAAACATTGTCTATTTTTTTAAACTATGTTTCTGATTTATCGATTACATTAATTAAAATTTTTTTTATATTTTTTTTTTCAATAAAAGAATAATAATTACCAATTTCTGTTTCTTGTTTTGTGATTTTAAAATTTTTAATCAAAATTAATTCTTTTAATATTTTTGCTCTTAATAGTGGATCAAAAAAACTATACCATATGTTGTATAACTCAGAATCATTAAATAATTCCAATTTTAAATGTTTAAATTTTGGAAGCTTAAACTTTTTCCGAAGAATTATGTCACCTTCATCAATTTTTCTGTTAATAAAAAAGGCACTACTTCCAATTTCCTTTTTTTTATCTAAACTATTGAGAGATCCATCAGCTCCTCTGATATCAGGTAAATAACCAGGATGTATATGTAAAAAAAGTTTATTAGTGTCAAGAATATCTTTAAATATTTTTCTTGAGGTGTTTAATGTAATTTCTTTACCAAAACTTAATATTTGTTCTTTTAACTCTGGAGAGTTAACATTTCTATTATTTATCGTAATTATATTTTCAAAATGATTTATATTTTCTGATTTATACATTTTGTTAATAAATCCTCTTTCAAACTCAAAATATTCTTCAACTTCAAATAAAAAATTAGTCAAATTTTTATTTTTAATTAAATTTATTGCTTTTAAATTTTTATTTATAAAATTTATTTTACGATTTACTTTTTTTAAAAAAAAATAATTATCAGTTAACTCAAATAAATTAATTTTTGTAAAATTAAAATTAATTAGAATATTTATATATGCTCTACTAATTGGATTATCATCAAAGATTAACGATAAGTTTTCTCTGTTAATCCCAATCATTTGTTAAAGTATTTTTTTTAATTATATGTTTATTATTTTTAAAAAAAATAATTTTTTCATTATTAATTATTTTATTTTTAATTTTGAAATTATCTAAAATAAGCTTAGCTATAAATTCATTTTGATAATAAAGTTCATGGTTATACTGATTTATTATAGAATTTGGATATTTAACAAGTAAAAGAGAGTTTGATTTTGCCTCAATATCAGAATATTTCCCTGATGGATGTTTTTTAAATGAACCATCAATATTAACAAAATCATAACCATGATCTGCATGAATAATTATCATCGACTCATTAAATTTTCCTAATTCTTTTAATTTCTCAATAAAATCCTTCATTATATGCAATGCAAAATAAGACTGATCTATATATTGATTAAAATAATCATTTGAGAACCTATCGGGTTGATTACGACTTTTGCTGTCTCTAATAGTATTTCTGTTAAATACAAATGGTGCATGAGGCATTAATAAATGAATATGTTTGTATGTATTGTAATCTTCAATAAACTTTTCATTTTTAACAAATTTTAAATAACTAAAAAAAGTTGTAATCGGATCATCTAGATTGGTAATATTGATTTTCTTTTTAAATTTAGCAGGCATTAACATTATTGGATCAAATAAACTATTTTCGTCAGTAGAAATATATTTACCTAAAATCGCATATAATGATGATGGTAATAATCTATTATAAAAGACCGAAAAATATATACTTTGAACATATAATTGATTTACATCAAAATATTTATTTTTACCTATATTTTTATTAATTCTAAACTGTTTAAAAATTTCATGTTTATTAATAAAGTTATTTGAACAATTTCTGCGATTGAGATCTTCAAGGACATACATTTCAACAAAAATTTTATTTTCTCTTAATAACTTACACCATCCATCTGTTTCAAAAAAATTATTATCTTCATAAAAAGTATGATCAAAACCATTGAATAAATTTTTTATTGCGTACTCAGTATCTCTATATTTGGAATAATAATTTTTGTAATAAATAAAATTATTTTTATCAAAATATTTTTTTAACTTGATTTCAGGATACAGATTACCTTGAAAACCATCTAGAATTATATGATATACATTATTAAACTTATTTTCATTTTGCTCATATTCATAAAAGAATTCAACTTTTTTGATATCTTCTTTGTCTAAGTAATTAATCGTTTTGAAAATATTTGGAATTATTTTAGCCAAAAGTAAAATAGTAAAAAAAAATATTAAAATATTTAAATCTCTTTTAAAAAAAGTTGAAATTAAGATAATTGTAAATAGAAAAAAAAAATCAAAAAATAATTTTGTAACAAGAGTTAATTCAATGTATTTATAAATATTTGACAATAATAAAAAAAATAAAATAAGATTAATTTTCGTAAAAAAAGAAAGTAATGTTCTAGAGTTTTTTTTTAAAAGAAAAAACAAAAGTGTAAAATAAGTTATAGCAAGAGTTATGTAAGTTATAAAAAAATCTGAAAAAGCTATTTTGAAAATAAGATAATTTTGAATAATAAATTGATTGTAAATGAATATGAAATATATAAATGGAAAACTTAAATTTAAAATTTTATATGTAATATTATCAGAGTTTTTAATCATTCGACCTATCAGAATTTATTAAACAGAAATCTAGTTTATATTTTAATTATTTATAAAACAAAATTTATATTTTTTTATTTTAAAGTAAATTAAAATTGCTTAACTTAACTTTGTATAAATTATTTTTGTATTGGCTATTATTAAATTAAATTTGTTTTCATAACTAATTTTTTTTAAATTTTTTAGTTTTTTTAGTAATAAAGTATGTTTATACATTTTATTAGGTATTGGCCATTCATTTACTGAAATTATAGTACTTTTTGCTTGTATTTTTTGTAAATATTTTTGAATTTTTTTTTCATTGCTCAAAGAGATTATTGGAAAAAAAATAAAGCCTTTAGGTTTTAAATAAAATTTAAAATTTTTGAGAACATTTAAAGTTAATTTGGTTCCATCGTCTCCACTTTCACATGGTACATTCCGAAACCATTCGCTAATCTTTGCAATTTCATAACTTATTCCAGAAATATCATTTATTATAATATCAAATTTGCTATCTTTAATATTTTCAAAAACAGAAGACTTTAAAAATTGTGTTTTTCTTTTTGAAATTTTGTTTAATTCACAATTTTGTCTGGCATTAATAATGGCTTTTTCACTTATATCTGCAAAAGTCATGTTGATAATATTTTTATATTTTTTTAGTAAATAAATTCCAACAACTCCATTACCACAACCTAAATCTAGAACTTTAACTTTTCTTTTAGGAAATTTTTTTATGACTGCCTCAAGTAAAAATTTTGTAGTCTCAGTTGGTCTAAAAACCTCTTTATTTAAATATAACTTAATATATTTTCTATTTTCATTGTTATTTAATTTATATTTTATGAATTCTTTACTCAAGCATGCCTCCATCCAAGTCTATCTTTGACATATTAATGAATTGGTGTCTGATAATTAATTTAATCACGTCTGATAGGACAGTCGGATTCCCAAGCTTACCATATAAAGTTTCTTTTAATAATTTTTTTTGTATACTTGGGTTAAGTGATGTCCACATTTTAGTATTAAAATAACCTAAGCTAATTATATTAGAAGTGATGTTAAATTTTCTATATTCTTTACTGATTGATCTTGATAAACCATATAGACCTGATTTAGAAAATGAGTAGAGTATATTTCCTTCAGACCCTTGTTCAGCTTTTTTCGAGCTCAAAAATATAAATCTACCAAAATTATATTTAATCATGAGTGGAATTAGTTCTTTTGCAATTTTTAATGAGGATAAAATATTTGATTCTAATGTTGTGTTTATTTCTTTTAAATTTAAATTTAAGAGTAAATTTTCATCTCTCATTGCTGCGAAGTTTATAAATATAATTTTTTTCTCACCTTGAATTCTTTTTTCAATATTTAGAGTTAAATTTTTTATAGACTTCGTTAAAAATATATTTTTATTCTTAATGCCTCTATATAATGATCTATGAAATCCTATTATTACATCTTTTTTAGATAACTTTTTCACAAAAAGTTGTGCCAATTCAGAATTTATACCATTAATTATATATATATTTTTCATTTTTATAAGATTATTGATGTTACTCCCCAAGCTAAACCTACACCAAAACCGCAAATTATAACTCTATGATTTTTTTTAATTTTTTTACTCTCCACAGCTCTTTTCAAGGCAATTGGGATAGACGAAGATGTTGTATTTCCATACTTTAGATCAATTATAAATTTTTCTTTTTTTATATCTAGTTTATTCATTAAGCTATCTAAAATTAACTTACTAGCCTGATGAAAAATAAAAAAATCATCATAATTTTTTTTGATAGTGTTTAAATATTTTTTAATGATTTGTGGTATTTTATTAAGTGTGAATAAATAGACATTTGAACCAGACATCTGGAATTCAAGTTTATTTTTATTGTTTTTATCAATTATAATTTTGTCAAAATTATTTCCATCACTACCAAATAAAAAAGGCCCTATACTTTTTTTCTTTCTATTTTTAACTAAAGTGAGAGTGGCAGCATCAGAAAAAATAAATTTATTTCTATTATTTTCTGTAAAATATTTACTATAAGTATCAGCACAAATTAGAGCAACATTTTTTGACATTTTTGATTTAATAAGACTTGAAGCTACTGATAATCCATGAATAAAACCTGAGCAGCCCATGTTGATATCGAAAGTTAATATATTTTCTTTTAAACCTAATTTTCCTTGAATAATAGTAGAACAAGATGGCAAAAGGTATTTAGGAGTTTGGGTGACAAATATTAAAGTGTCACATTTTTTTAAATCTTTTAAATTTCTACTACAAACTTTATAGGCTAAATCTATAACAGAATGATTTTTTTTTACTCTAAAAGTTTCGAAAATACCTGTTTTATGTATTATTTTGTCGAAGTTTTTAGATTTTTTTAGGTAATTTTTATTTTTTGAAATTTCATAGTCAATTTTTGAAATAAATGGTTCCATTTATTTCATAATTGATTTCTTTTTCAAAAAATTTTTAATATCTTTAAAACTATATAAGTTTGCAACTTTCGATAAGTCAATTTTTCCTTTAAATTTTTTATCTAAAGAACTTATTATAGACAATTGACCAAGAGAGTCCCACTCCTCCATTTTATTTGAATTTAAATCATTAACTATTTTAGTAGGTTTTACATTTAAAGATTTTGCAATTATTTTCTTTAAATCTTCTTCTGAAATTTTCATATTATTTTATTGTTATTGATTTAATATCTCTTTCTACAAATATACCATTAGATCTGCTTGAAAAGCAAGGATTATAGATCTTATTCAAATTTTTAAAATGATAGTGAATAACTTGACTCAACCTTGTTTTATTTTTTTTTCTTATTTTACTACCACCGTGTAAAAGATTTGCTGCCCAGATTAAAACATCACCTTTGTTTAAATGTATTTCTTTTTTCTTAAGTTTTTTTTCTCTTATTATTTCCTCTAAGTACTGTTCATAAATAGTATAATTTGATTTAAGTTCATTAGTTGATTCTGGTATTTTCAGATTTAAATCTGTAAAATCAACTGTACTAAGCTTATGGCTTTTGGGGCAGATTGTTAAAGGGCCATTTGTTTTATCAACATTTTCTAAGGCATACCATGCTCCTGCCAAATAGAGTTCAGGGGTGCTTCCAAAGTGGATATAATCACTATGCAATGGTTGCTCAGTTCCTTTCAAAAAATTTATAGTAGAAATAGGAACTGGTTTTCTTCCATAGATAAAATTTAGAAAATTAATTACTTCGTTTTGAAAACACAATTTTTTTATATATTTGCTTTTTTTCCAGCCCTCTACAATTCTTGGTGAGGAATTGTAATGAAAATATTTGGGGTTTTTTTTGTATTCATTACTATTAATTATCTTTTGAAAATCTTCATTCAAAGTGTCGACAAATTTATTACTTATAACATTTTTTATTATTAAATAACCATTGTCTATAAAAAATCTAGCTTTGTTTTTCAGATCTCTACTTATATTCTTTTCATTTTTTAAAATTTTTTCAGCAAAAATAGATTCAAACCAAGGAATTGACGTAGAATTTTTATTTATTAAAAATTTTTTCATTAAGATATGAATAGATTTAATTTTCTTCTATAGTTAACTTATCTCTATTGTCAATAAAAACATTTATATTTTTAGACATGAAGAAACTCGGTTTTTTTTCTAAAATTTTTAAACCTACATCGTGAATATCTTTAGCCTTTAATGCTGAACAATAAATTTTATTTTGTATTTCTTTAATAAGAAAATTTTTTTTTAGATATTTTTCGATCTTATACTCTGCTTTATTTGATTTCAATTTCATAAATCTTACTGGATTATAAAAAGTATCAATTTTTGATTTGCCTTTATAAATAATTTTCCCTTTTGTTGGTTTGTAAAACCTATGGTTAATTCCATTCAGGTGTTCAAGATGATGAAGATAAGTACATGTATCAATCCACTTTATACCTATGTTTAAAAATTTAACATTATATTTTATAAAATTTGAAAATGGGCTATTGGTGCCAAAACTAAATTTACCACAAGGATTTATAATCTCTTTATTCTTACCCCAAATAGCAATTGAGTATATTGGGTGATGGCTTCTAACTATTTTTTTTTGATTTAAAAAAAAATTTTCAAAGTATCCAAGATCACTTTTACTTTTTTTAACATTAAATATTTTAGTTTTGATAAAATGAAATGAAAATGTTGGACAAATAATAGTGCCATCTGATCCCAAGTAATCTGTTATTGTTTGAAATATTAATTTGGCACAGTTTTCTCTAATCTCATTGAGTGAATTATTTTGAAAAATTTCATTTTTATAAAATTTAAAACTTTGACCTAAATTTATACCTAGATAAATATTATCATTTTTTTTTATTCCAATTTTAATCAAATTTTTTTTAAGGTTTTTTGAAAAAATGGATGTGTCATTCATAATTTATCAATTCAATTTATATATAAAATATGTTAATAAATCTAAATAATACAACAATTAGTTGAAATAAAGGTTTTATTGATCAATAATAAATTTATATGTATCATGTTTTTAAGGTCTTTGAAATTTTTTTGTTGCTTTGTTATTTAGAGAAAAGTCAAAAAAATCAAATTTTTCATAAATCTGATAAATAGGAAATAAATTATTAATGATTGGTAACGAAATTCATAAATTTGCCAAAGAGCTATGGCCTTTAAATAGGAGTATTACAGGAGAAGGATTAAGAGAAACGCTTCAAAGAATATCTGTTCATCTTCCAAAATTAGAAATTAAATCTATAAAATCTGGCACAAAAGTTTTTGATTGGGTCGTTCCTAAAGAATGGATAGTTAAAAAAGCATATATAATTACACCTAGTGGAAAAAAAATTTGTGATTTTTCAAAAAATAATCTCCACCTATTAGGCTATAGTATTGGATTTAATGGCAGCCTTAGTCTAAATGGATTAAAGAAACATCTTTACACCTTACCAAATCAACCAAATGCTATTCCCTATGTAACTAGTTATTATGTTGAAAGGTGGGGCTTCTGTTTAACTCAGAATGAATTGGAGGCATTAGAGGATGGTATTTATAAAGTGGTAATTGATGCAAGTTTATTTAATGGTGAGCTAAATTATGGTGAACTTTTAATAAAAGGCAAAAGTGATAAAGAAATATTCTTAAGCACATATGTGTGTCACCCTTCGATGGCTAACAATGAACTTTCTGGACCTACTGTACTTACTTTTCTCACAAAATGGTTACAAGAAGCTGATAAACTTGAGTATAGTTATCGTATAATTTTTATTCCTGAAACTATCGGTTCTATCACATATCTGAGTCGTAATTATAAAAAAATGAAAAATAAAATAATTGCAGGATTTAATATTTCATGTGTTGGTGATGATAGATCTTACTCTTATCTTCCATCTCGTGATGGAAATACCGTTAGCGATTTTATAGCAAAACATGTACTTAAGTGGACTGATAAAAATTTTATTGAATATAGTTGGCTAGACAGAGGAAGCGATGAAAGACAATATTGTGCCCCAGGAATTGATTTACCAATTGCGTCAATAGCAAGAACACTATATGGAAAATATCCAGAATATCACACATCATTAGATAATTTAGATAATTTAGTTACACCTAGAGGACTTAATGGAGGTTATTGGGTAATTAGAAAAGCAATAGAGGCTATTGAAAGAAATAAGAAATATAAAGTTTCTGTAATGTGCGAACCTCAAATGGGTAAGAGAGGCTTATATCCAACAATTTCAACGAAAAATAGCAACGATGAAGTCACACTAATGATGAATTTAATTAGTCTATGTGATGGAAATAATTCTTTACTTGATATTGCAGAAAGATTAAATGTAGCCATCTGGGACCTGTATGATGTTGTTAGTAAACTTAAAAAACAAAATTTAATAAATACCAATTAAAAAATTGAAACTTTATTTTGCAATATTTTTGATTTATTAGAAAATATTTAAATATTTAAATTTTTATGGATACTATAAAAAAATTATCATTTTTACTTACCCCAATTGAACGGAGAAATGCGTTACTATTATTGCTTATGTTTGTGATTATGGCGTTGATAGATATGATTGGTGTTGCATCAATTTTACCTTTTATGGCAGTTTTAACAAACCCCAGTCTTATAGAGACGAATATGATTTTAAACTATATGTATCAAGTTTCAAATATTTTTGGTGTTGAAAATGATCAAGAATTTTTTTTTGCTTTAGGTTTTTTAGTTTTTATAATTTTAATTATATCTTTAATTTTTAAAGCAATAACGACATATATAGAGGTAAAATTTCTACAAATGTGCGAGTACAATGTTAGTAAAAGATTAGTCGAAGGATATTTATATCAACCTTACATATGGTTTTTAAACCGTAATAGTGCAGAACTTGGTAAAAGTATTTTATCTCAAGTATCTATAGTAATAGATATTATGAGGTCTTTAATGTCTCTAATTTCTAAAAGCATAATCGCAATAGCTCTAATTGCCCTATTAATCATTGCCAATCCAAAGCTTTCAATGATTGTTGGTCTTACACTTTCTTTGACTTATGGAATAATTTTTTATTTTACTCGTAAATATCTAAATTCATTAGGAAAGGAAAACTTAAAAAATGATGAACTACGTTTCATTGCGGTTAGCGAAGCTTTTGGGGCAGCAAAAGAGATAAAGGTTGGTGGATTAGAGCGTGCATATATAAAAAGTTATTCTAATGCAGCAAAAATTTTTGCTCAAAATAAAGCTATTCTAAAGGTTATATCTCAATTACCTAGATATATTTTAGAGGGGATTGCCTTTGGAGGAATTATGCTACTTATTTTGTATTTAATGTCTCAAGAAGGTAGTTTTAATAACGCTATACCAATAATAAGTTTATATGCTTTTGCTGGTTATCGTCTCATGCCAGTTATGCAAAATATTTACATGTCACTTAGCCAAATATCCTTTTCTAGTCCTTCGCTTGATAATTTGTATTATGATATTGGAAAACTTAATCCGATTAAAAATAATTATTTAGAAGAAAAATTATCTTTTGATAAAGAAATAGTTTTAAACAATATTGATTTTAACTATCCCAACACTTCCCAAAAAGCTTTGCAAGGTATAAGTCTAAATATACCTGCAAAATCAACGATTGGACTCATAGGTGCCACTGGTAGTGGTAAAACAACATTATTGGATATAATATTGGGATTGTTAATGTCTGACAAGGGTACACTAGAAATTGATGGAGAGGTTTTGTCAAAAAAAAATTTAAGATCTTGGCAAAGGAATATTGGTTATGTGCCTCAACATATTTATTTAAGCGATGATACTATAGCTGCCAATATAGCCTTTGGTGTAGAATCAAAAAATATTAATCAAATCGATATTGAAAGGGCCTCTAAAATTGCGAACTTACATGATTTTATTATAAATGAGTTACCTGACAAGTACAATACTACTATTGGTGAACGTGGCATAAGACTATCTGGTGGTCAAAGACAGCGTATTGGTATTGCAAGAGCGGTTTACCTAAATCCAAAGATTTTAATTCTTGATGAGGGAACTAGTGCTTTAGATAATGAAACTGAAAAAAAAGTTATGGAAGCTATTAATAAACTTAGTAAAAAAATAACTATAATCTTAGTTGCTCATAGACTAAATACAGTAAGAAATTGTGATAAAATTTATAAATTTGAAAAAGGTAAAGTTATAGCCGAGGGTAAATTTGATGAGATTATTAATACAAATTAGTAAATTTTTTATCATTTGCTTGCACGAATATTTCTTTTTTTTATAAAACTGTTTCTATTAGAATTATTTTTATAAATGTACAATATAATTAACCAAATTAAAAAATTAACTAATATAAGAGTACGTTTTGATTTTCCTAAATCAAATAAAATTCTCAAATATAATGAAGGTGGTATTGATTTATTAAAAAGGACTATCAAAAGAGACTTTAATATAATGCCTACCGTTAAAAAAGAAATTTATTTTTGGATTTTTATTCGTCAAATAATTTTTTTTGATTTTAGTTTTGAAACATATTTTAAAAATTTTATAAAATTTACTTCAACAAAAATAGTAATTAATATTTATGATAGTAATATGTTTTGCTACAAAGTAAAAAATGCTTTAAATAATATTTCTTTTATTACAATTCAAAATGGCCATAGAAATTTAAAAGAAAAGATGTTTCAAAAAATTTATCTACAATCTTTTAATAATTTAAAAACTGATCATATGTTTGTTCACAATAAGTATATAATTGAAAAATATAAACGATTTATAAAATCAAATAATTTTCATATAGTAGGAAGTTATAATAATAATTCTAATTATAGAGTTGGTAAAACTAAATATAAAAATAGTTTTATATTTATAGGTTATGGAAAAACCTCTTTTTCATTTGATATAGGGGTTAATTTAAAACTTTTGTATTTACTAAATTCATATTTTTTAAATACTGATAAAAGACTTTATATACTCCTAAAAAGTAAACGTAATATAGATCAAAAAATAGAAATAGATTTTTATAAAAAATTTTTTAATTGCAAGGTTACATTTATAAAATTAAAATCAAAATTAAGTCCTTATAAAACTCTGGATAAATATGAAAATATAATATTTACAAATTCTACTTTGGGATATGAGGCCATAGCGCGAAAAAAAAAGGTTGCTGTTTTCCCTGTAGATCAAAAAAAAATTAATCCAAAATATTTTGGTTGGCCAAAAAAATACAATAGAGGTTATGATTTCTTTTTAGGAAAAAAATTAACATACAACGAAGTTGAGAGAGTTTTAGAAAATGTTTCTAACTGTAACCAATTAACTTGGAATAAGAATTATTATAAAAAAATCCAAGATTTAATGCATTTTGATAAAAATAACACTAAATTGAGAAGAGTTATTCATAATATTTTGAAAAATTCTTATAAACTTAAAAATAATTCAAATTACAATAATCAATAAATGATTTTGAATAAACTACTTCTTTCATTTAATTATTTGAACAATATTTAGTACAATTGAGCATAAAAGTTATATGTATTTTTTATAAAAATGAAAAAGTTGAATGGAGATAATATTGGAGGATCTTTAGATAGAATATTGTATTTTTATCAATGTATATCTGATCATAAGAAGGGATCAAATAATTTTCTTGATACTTACAATCCTGTTTTATCTATTTCGAAAACAAATACCTCAAACAAAACTCCATGGAAAATTTGATGAAATTATTGGCAATAATTAGAAAATTTTTTTTAAGAATTATTTAAATAAATGCCTTTTATAATATCAAAAAGACAAAACTTATATTTGTTTTGTAAATACATAATTAGACTCATTATGAAATCTTTCTGAGTCAGTACGTCTATGCTGAATACTTTTATAAAGAATTTTGAAATTATAATTTTCCATTAAACTTAAAACTTTTTCATATTGTTTTTTATTATTTTTATCTAATTCGATACATATACTTTTTACTTTTTCATTATTTAAAAATTTGTCACCACCCTCAAGTATTAAGTGTTCAGTCCCATCAACATCCATTTTAATATAATCGGGAATATCTAAAATCGAATTTTCAATAAAATAGTTCATTGTTGTTCCAAGTAAATTATATTTCATTTTAGGAATAAATTTTTTTTTATCAAAATCTACTTTTTCTCCAAAGAAGTTTAATCCGCCTCCTTCAATAAAACGCTCTTCATTCATTTGCTGAAAAGTATTTTTTTTATTAGTAAGGGGGATTGGAACAATTTTTATATGATTATCTAGATTATTAATTGATATGTTTCTCGATAATACTCTTAAATTTGAACTTGAAGGTTCAAAAGCAATTGTAGTAGAATTTGGAATTTTTAAAGAACAATAAATTGAATATAATCCTATATTTGCTCCTATATCCCAAAAAATTAAATTTTCTTTTTTTTCAAAACGGTCAATCCATTGAATTGTTTCAGGCTCTTTTGTAAAATACGTATCAACTCTCCAACTTGTTATTTGATTAGGAGTAAAAAAATTTACCTCATTACCTAAAATTTTAATTTTTCTGTATGACTTTTCTTGTAAAAAATCAGGAAACCAAATTAGAAAACTTCTTTTTGTTAAAATCTTAAAAATTTTATCTAAAAAAAAAAGAATAATAAATAAAATATAGGAAATTTTTTTAATCATTATTTTATTAATAATTTGCAAACGTATATAACTAGGATGAATTTTATATATGTCATCTATTTATAGTTGATATATCTCAATCTATCATAATTAGATAAAAAAAAAAGAAATGAATATTAAAACATAGATTCAATTACTTGATTTAATTAAATAAATTAATATGAATTATTTTAATCATTTTTCTGAGCCAGATAATGTTAATCTTATTCAGATACATTTAAAAAAAAATGTGAAAGATTTAATGCCTTTTGATAAAAACAATTCCAAATTAAGAGAAGTTATTAGTAAGATTTTAAAAGAATATTGATTGACTTTTATGAGTTATTACAAAGTAAAATGATAGATAAATTCATTAGGATAAATTACTATTTTCATTTAGTTATTCAAAAAATATTTAGTACAATATCCTAAAAAAGTTATATGTATTTTTTAAAACAATGAAAAAAATAAATGGAGATAATATTAAAGGAATTTTAAATAGAATATTATACTTTTATCAGTGCATATCTGATCAAAAGAAAGGATCAAATAAATCTTGTACTGTATATAACCCGATTTTATCAATATCAAAAACTACAACCTCTGGTAAAACACCATCTAGAATTCTTTGTGACAGTTTTTGGAGTTCAATTAATTTTGAAAATTTAAAGAATCAATTAAATTCTAATTTAAATTTTTTTGATATAGGTTGTGGCTCAGGTTTATATGGAAAATTTTTAAAAAATATAACTAGTGAATTTTTTGGTGATTATACTGGATTGGATATATATAAACATCATGATTATCCATCAGAGTTTAACCATATTAATTCAAAAGCAGAAAATATTTATAATTACATTGGTAAAAAAACAAATTTCGTAATAAGTCAATCTTCATTAGAGCACATTGAAAAAGACAGCTTTGTTCTTGAAGAAATAACAAAAAAACTTATTGAAAATAATAAACCTTTTATTCAGATACATATGATTCCTGCAAGTTTGTGTTTATGGTTGTATCTTTGGCATGGCTATAGACAATACTCCAAAAAAAATTTGGCATATATATCAGATGAATTGAAGAAAAAATTTGATGTAAATACTTTTATAGTTCCAATTGGAGGAAAACTTTCTTTTTGGACACACCTTAAATATGTAACTGTACCTGTTTATATTAGGAAAATATTTATGAAGGATAAATTATATAAAGAGTTTAATAAAAGAAATATTGAAAAAAAAATAATTGAAAATATTTCAAAAGAATTAGAATGTAATCATAAAAGCCCTGTTTTTTGGGCATTCATAATAACCCCAAAAAATATTGATATTGATGGAAAGCTTATAAAAAATTTAAAATGAAATTTAATCAATGAATAATAAAATATCTATACTTACATATTTTTCAAAATTTACATGAGTCAAAATAATTGCAAAATCATTGTTACTGGATCAGCCGGTTTTATTGGTGCTAGTCTTTGTATAAAACTTCTAGAAAGAGGAGATAATATTATAGGTGTTGATAACCATAGTGATTATTATGATCCAAAAATTAAAAAAGCACGACTTAAAAAGTTAAAAAAATATCAAAATTATCAACATTATAAAATAGATATTTGTGATAAAAAAAATTTGGAAGATATATTTAAGACACACAGACCCCAAAAAGTAGTAAATCTTGCTGCACAAGCTGGTGTACGATACTCTCTAGAGAATCCAATTGCCTATATTAATAGTAATATAGTTGGATTTGCTAATATTTTGGAAAATTGTCGTCATCATAAAATTGAACATCTTGTTTATGCGAGCTCTTCAAGTGTGTATGGAGCTAATACAAAAATGCCCTTCTCTGAGCATGAAAGTATTAATCATCCTTTATCTCTTTATGCTGCATCAAAAAAATCTAATGAACTAATGGCGCATACTTACAGTCATTTATATAATTTTCCAACTACAGGTCTCAGATTTTTTACAGTTTACGGACCTTGGGGCAGGCCTGATATGGCTCTGTTTAAATTTACAAAAAATATTTTAGAGGAAAGGCCTATTGAAGTATTTAATAATGGCAAACATACAAGGGATTTTACTTATATTGATGATATTGTCCAAGGTGTCACAAAAACTATTGATAATCCAGCCACTAGCAATATTGATTGGAATAGCAATCAGCCAGATCCAGCCACAAGTAAAGCACCATGGCGAATTTACAATATTGGAAATAGTAATTCAGTTCAGCTTATGGATTATATTGATGCATTGGAAAAAGCTCTAGGTAAAAAGGCTAAAATAAATTTTTTACCCCTACAGCCAGGCGATGTACTAGACACTTATGCTAATGTAGATGATTTAAAAGAAAAATTTAATTATAAGCCAACAACATCAGTGATTGAGGGAATAGCAAAATTTGTTAAATGGTACAAGGATTATTATCAAATTTCATAAACAGAGTTATAAATTTTGAATTAGTAGAATAATAGTTTTGCAATAATCGAAAAGGAAAAAATTTTTTAATTTTTTACATGTTTATTAAAACTTATCAATTCATCATTATCAATAAAAACTTTACTTTTTTTTCCAATTAATTTTTTAATATATGTAGGAGATATTCCAAGGCCAGGTCTTTTTGCTATAATATTTGCTTTATTAAATCTATCACCTTTATTTATTTTACCTCTTGAGTATAGACTTCTTCTAGCATATTTTCTTGATTTTTTTTCACATGGTAAAATTTTTCTATCTGTTGGAATCTTATCTTTACTTTTTTTATCAATTTGATTTAAAATAAAATTAAATTTCTCAAGATCATCCATATCCATTGAATGATAATGGTCATTTCCACTCAATTTTTTATTATAAGTGTAGTGTTTTTCTAATATGCATGCCCCTTTTAAAAAGGCTGAAACTAGAGATGTCATTCCATAATCAGGCATCGTATGATCTGAGTAGCCAATACAATTTTTTGGAAACTTTTTTTTCAATAGATCTATAAATTGTAAATTTGCATCAACATCTTTAGTTGGATACGAAAGAACACAATGAAGTATTGCAATACTGTCATCTTTAACTCCATTCTGTTTCAAAAAGCTCACTACATTTTTTATTTCATTTAGATTGGAAGCACCTGTCGATAAAATAATTGGTTTTTTTGTTTTTGCTACAGCTGATAATAGTGGATAGTTTGTTATATCTGATGATGAAATTTTAAAATATTTTACCAGCTTTCTTAAAAAATCAACTGCCTCCAAATCAAATGGAGTACACATAAAATCAATTTTTAATTTTTTGCAATAATTTGATAAATTTATGTAATCAATTTTATTAAATTTATCATATTTTTTAAATAATTTAAATTGACTGGTAGTTTTTTCTTCATTTAAATCCCAGTATGCAGGAGATTTTTTTGATGTGATTTTTTCTGCTTTATAATATTGAAATTTAACAGCAGAAGCACCTGCTTTTGCTGCAGAAAATATCATTTTTTTTGCTTTTAAAATACTACATTCGTGATTTACGCCTATTTCAGCAATTATGTATGGATTGGTTATTTTTTTAAAATTACTCATATGTTTTTAACAAATCATCATATTTTTTCTTTTTTTTATCTTTGGTAATATTCTTATCATGCTGCCTATATCTATATAAAGGAACCTCTAATCTTTTTATCTTATAGTTCTTAATAAATCTATTTCTAAATTCTATCTCTTCATTTATTAAGAAACGTTCGTTATATAAACCAAGATTTATTAGGTGATCATATTGAAACATAATTCCACATCCAATTGGATCTGTGTCACAATTTTTTCTATCAATCACATTTTCATCTTCGTCAACTAGCAGATAATCACAAGCAACTGCATCTACTTCATTAGATAACATATAAGAAAATAAAAAATTCAAAAAATTATTATTTACATAATCATCCGAGTCTACTCTGACAACATATTTAGATTTACAACTTTGAATTCCTTTATTTAATGCACTTGGTAAACCTTTGTTATTTTCATGATTTATTAAATTAATTGTATTAGAATATTTTTTTAGTATTTTTAAAGAATTATCTGTAGAACCATCATTCACTACAACTATTTCATATAAATCTTTTTCAATATTTTGATTGAGTACAGATCTTAAACATCTCTCAATATATTTCTCTTGATTATAAACGGGTATTACAACTGAAATTATTTTACTTTCCATTCATAGCCTTTATTATGATGCTTGAAATTTCATTTATATTCTTTTTTTTACTCTTCATGCTCAAAGGTAATGCAACAGTTCTGTCGAGTATTAATTTTGATTTATGAAGATTTTTTTTATTGATATTTTTTATATGCTCCCATTCAGCTGCAAAATGCCATGATGAAGCTTCTGGTAATATTTTAGTTGCATAATTTTTCTTTATTAAATTTTTTCGAATCTTAATTGCCCTAGATCTTTTGTCTACTAAAAAACAAAATGCATCATACGTAGGAAAAGAATTTTTAGGATGAATAAAAAATTCTATTTTTTTATGTTTAAGTTTTTTTTTGAACAGATTTGCTAATATCACTTGATACCGTATGATTTTATTTAGCTTTTTTAATTGTTCTATTCCAATGGCTCCTTGAATTTCACTCATTCTATAATTAAAACCAGGATGGTTTCTCCCATCTTTATATCTAGGTGTATTTTTTTTGTTTTTATGACCATGATCATGATATTCTTTTGCAAATGCATAATCAGATTTGTTATTAAAAACAATCATCCCACCTTCTCCAGTGGTGATTGATTTTGCATAATCAAAGCTGAAGGTACCCATTCTTCCAAATGTTCCTAAATATTTTTTTTCAATTTTACCCCCCAAACCCCACGCTGTATCTTCAATAACAGGAACTTTTTTCTTTTTACACAACGTTAATATGTTCTTAATATTAGCTGGATAGCCAAGCATATGAACAACTATAACTGCTTTTATATTATTTTTTATTAAGTATTTCTTTAAATGTTCTGTGCCTAAATTTAAGGACATGTCAATATCACAAATAACTGGCTGTAAATCGTTTTCTAATATTGCCTCTAATGTGGCAATAAATGTAAAGCTAGGAATAAGTACTTTAGCACCTCTCTTTAATCTTAACGTTTTTAGTGCAACCTTTAATGCAACTGAACCCGAGGTGACACCCAAAGCATATTTTGATTTTACTTTTTTTGCAAAATCATTTTCAAAGGTTTCAACAAAAAATTGATTTTTTCTAATATTTTCAAATCCATATCTAAAAAAAACTTTTTCAGACTGAAAAATTTTTTTTAATCTCAAAAATTCTTTTGAGTCTATAATTTCAAAACCAGGCATATTAAATTCTATTAAAAATTGATCTAAATAATTTTTTGTTTAATTTTTTTTTAAAGTTTTTACCAAATTTATTTTCTAAAGGTTTAACGTGATGCATTGTGGATAAAATAAGGTTATCTAGATTATATTTATTTTCCTTATGAATTTTTGGAATATTAATTTTGTGTTTGTCACAATAGCTCAAAAATTCTTTATGACATTTTTTATAATGCTTGTTCATTACTTTCATAATTATACAGTTTGCTAAAGTATGATTGGTCCCATAATTTACTGATAGTGCAGAACTTAATGGATGGACAAATCCAACAAAACTAGAGCCTATTGCTGATCCACCCAAGAATGACGCCAACATCATTTTTTTTAAATTTTCATCTTTCATTAGTTTATTTGATGAAAAAATCTCTCTGCATAAATTAATTGCTATTTTAGATTTTTCATCAGCAATAAAATTCCTATAGTTTCCATCCAAAGATTCCATTGAATGGATATAGGTATCCATTGCAGAGTAAAAAAATTGTTCTTTTGGAACAGTTCTTTGTAATTTGAAATCACATATAACCTGGTCAAACAAAGAATACTCACTATTAATACCCATTTTAATTTTTTTTTTATAATCTATGAATACACAAGTTTTAGAGGCCTCTGCACCTGTTCCTGAGAGAGTTGGAATTGCTATTTTATATACACCGGGGTTTTTTACTTTATCCCAGCCAACATATTTTGAGCATTTACCCTTATTTTTAAGTAAAATAGATATCGCTTTTGATATGTCTAATATACTTCCTCCCCCAACACCAACTATACAATCAATTTTTTTTTTTAGATTCAATTTAGAGATTAGTTTATCTATTAAATCTGTTGTGGGCTCATGAGTCGTATCAATATGAATGATTTTTTTATTTAAATCAGAATTTTTGAAAAGTTTTTTTTTGTCAAAGAATTTATCAACAAAAATAATAATATTTTTAAATTTCCTTATTTTAATAATATCTAAAAGGGAATATTCAAATGACTCTGAAATCTTTAATATTGGTACATTATAAATTGTATATTTGTTCATATATTTTTTTTTATAATTACATTAAAAGATTTTGGATTAGTAGCAGTTATAGAAGAAATTTTATATTTAAATTTTATTTGACCAAAATAATTTAAGACATTATCAAAAATTATAGTATCCATAAATTCAATATATAAACTCTTGAAATTCTCATGCAACAAAGTTTTTTTACACCTTTTTAATATTTCTAATTTATTCCTGTTGGTATCACATTTAATATAATTAGGCCAAGAATCAATTTCTTCACAAAATTTATCTAAAGTGAAAGCCTGTAAAATATTTTTTATATATTTTTGGTTTAATTGAAAAAAATTTATAAAATTTGCTCTATCGCAACAGTTTCAATTCCTTTTTTTGCAGAGTATAATGAAATTGTTCCTATATTTGCTCCAATATCTAAGAATTTAGAATTATGTTCAAAACTATCTATTCACTCTGACATTTCAGGATCTTTTACTTTAAAAAATTTTCCTCATACTAGGTAATTGACCTTTTGATTCCTCCGATACTCTCTAAGATCTGATTATAATATTTGATCCACCTTCTTTTGAGAACGTGCTTGCTTAGGTACCTTAATTTTTGAAGGTTTCTTTAATTCCATAAGGGTAAATGTTTATAGATTCTATTTAAATTTAACAGATGCAAAACAGACCACTTTGTAAAATGCACCTTAATGACCCCAGAAGTGTTGTACTACAATAGTTTTAAGGGCTTAAGTGCTATTAAAAACTTACCATTTTATATTTTTTTTTAGTTTGATAGCTTTTTTAAACATAAGTTTAAAATTATCAAACCAAGATATTTCAAATTTTAGTACAACGTTATATGAGTGCATTATTATTAAGAATGATATACTTATAAGTTTAAAATTTAATAAAGTTTAGAATAATTAAACCATAGTTCATGAATTTTTTTTTTGGATTTAAAAATAATAATTATGTTTCAGAAGTACAGATTCCTAAATTCCAAAATAGAAATTTTACTGATAAACAAATAAATTTATACAGAGCTGATATATTAGGAAGTTTTTGGGAAATAGATCAAGTATCAGGTAGTGAGGAAGATGATTACTTTTATTTTTTAAAAGATCAATTAATTGATAACAAAGTAATCTTTTTTTTAGCTAAAGAATCTGAAATTAAAAGTTCAAAAGAAAAAAAATTATTAAAATATAACAAATAC